>Ga0209715_1001245_pt1 | contig 20908 bp, 18 predicted proteins | sample COGITO_mtgs_1205_2_FD_184809 | JGI IMG/M metagenome (GOLD analysis project Ga0209715, IMG submission 184809) | Pelagic marine microbial communities from North Sea - COGITO_mtgs_120503 (SPAdes) (version 2) | ecosystem: Environmental > Aquatic > Marine > Epipelagic ... | reverse complement strand
GTGTTGGCGCCAAGTGCCTCCCACATCGGCCGCTCTGCCCCGATCAAGGCCCGAGCCTTTAAGCCTGACATCGACTTCACGCCATTCAATTCCTGTGTTGAGAAGGTCATCACAGGACCAACGGGGTTATACATCAGCAGTACAGAGTCTGATTTTTTTGTAATGTCATCCCAAACGGCCTTGCCAGTTGGATCGTCCTGAAAGAATGCGCGCTGTTCGCCATAGCTGTCAAACATACCGGTGATCGAAACCACGTTAAAATTCTTGTTGATCGGCGGAAACGACACCACCCCGACGATACCGCCCATCTCAATGGCTCCAGAGGTAACCGCGCCAAGTTGCTCGCGGACGCCAAAAAGCTGACCGGACGGAAAATAGTCAATACGAAGCCGCCCATCAGCGCGTTTGTTAACCTGGTCAGCGAACATCTTGGCGTGAATTGCACTATGGTGTGTTGGTCCCCAGTGCACCGATAGTCGCGCAGTATATTCCTGTGCGCTGACGGCGCCCGTGAGTATCAGTGAAATTGCGCCCACAGCAACCACCGCACAGCTTACTTTGAGTCTCTGAGTTGATTCTCGAAATATCATCGGGTTCTCCTAAACGATGCGCGCCCAACGTTCCTGTTGCAAAGCGTTCAAGCGCAATATGTGAGGCGACGGTAAAGCCTCGTCTAATGATCCAAGCGTAAACTTTAGTCCGAGTTCTTGACTAATCAAAAAAGCGAGGCGACATATTCATTGGACGTATGAATGCGAAAAGGAATAGCCCTGACGTATGGGTTAGAGAGATTATTCGATTGGTCAGGGCAACCAAATTCTTTTAAACTGAGAGAAATCAGACATAATTAAAGGCATTCGCCCATATGATGCAGCGCAGTAGCAGAATTTTTTCGAACGAAGACGCGAGACGGCTGGCTGACCGGCGGCTGCCCCGGCTTGTCTTTGATTTTGTCGAAGGGGCTTCTGGGCGCGAAGTCGGCACGGCGCGCAATGTCTCTCAGTTCGATAATGTCATGCTGCAACCCCGTGTGATGACAGATGTCGCACAGTCTTCTCTGGCCACGACTTTGATGGGGCAGTCCTATAAAGTGCCATTTGGAATCGCCCCTATGGGCATGTGCAATCTTGTGCATCCGATGGCCGACGCGTCGATTGCAAGTGCCTCAAAGGCCATAGACTTCCCCATGTGCCTGTCCTCCGCCGCCTCCACCTCAATTGAAGATATGGCGCGCATGGCGGGACTACATGCTTGGTTCCAGCTCTATTTTGGCGGTTCTCAAGAGGCATCTCTTGCCATGGTCGAACGTGCCCAAATTGCCGGATATGAAACGCTGATCTTGACGGTGGATGTGCCGCAGGTTTCTCGCAGGGTGCGCGATCTGCGCAATGGCTTCACGGTTCCCTTTGCCATGACGCCCCGCGCATTCTGGGACTTTGCCACCCACCCAAGCTGGTCTCTAAGCACGCTGGCTGCAGGCGCGCCGCGCCCGATGAACTTTACCGATAGTAAAGGCAGCAATACCTTTGATCGCGGGGCAAGCCGGTCTGGTGCAGACTGGGCGTTTCTGGAGCGGTTGCGGGGCAAATGGCCGGGCAAGCTGATTGTCAAAGGTGTGACATCTGCGGCGGATGCACTCCGCATCCGCAGTTTGGGGGCCGACGCAATCTATGTCTCGAACCATGGCGGGCGGCAGTTGGACAGCGTTCCCCCCGCGATCCGGCTTTTGCCACTGATCCGTGCCGCTGTTGGTCCCGAATTCCCACTGTTGTTCGACAGTGGCATTCGCAATGGTGAAGACATCGTCAAGGCGCTCGCCCTTGGTGCTGATTTTGTGATGATTGGGCGCCCTGCCCTCTTTGCTTTGGGGGCCGAAGGCGCGGCCGGTCTGAACGCGCTTCTGAGCTGCTTTGTGACAGATATCAGTGTTGTGATGGCGCAATTGGGCATCACTTCGATTGACCAGCTTGGACCCGATGTCATTTTCCAAGACGCGAGTCACGCGCACGTTGATGCGGAAACGAAAACACAGGCGGCCTTGCGGCTCGCCGCCAAAACCTGAAGTAGGACATATCCAATGACGGATTCCAAAATGATCAGAGGCGGCGCTTTGCTGGCCCGCGCCCTCAAAGAAAAAGGGGTGGACCATGTGTTCACGCTAGCCGGTGGCTTTTGCAATCCTGCGCTTGAAGGATTCATGGAATGTCAGATGCCGGTCATCAACACCCCTCATGAACAGATCGCAGGGCATTTGGCGGATGGTCACGCCCGCATCACCCGCAAACCCGTCGTTTGCCTTGTCGGCCCCGAAGGCTTTGCTAACGCCGTGCCCGCGATGCTGGAGGCAGGCGGCGAACGCAGCCCGGTCATTTTTGTCACCGGATCATCAACGCTCAAACGTCAGGGTGCGGGCGGTTTCAAAGAGATCGACGATGTCGCCATTGCGGCCCCCTTGGTCAAGTATTCCGCCCAGATCACCGATGGCGAACGGATCAGCGAGTTTGTAAACCGCGCATGGACCGCCGCAACAACCGGCTACCCCGGCCCTGTCCATATCTCATTGCCGGTGGACATCATGTTCTCATCCTTCGCGCCCGATGTGGGACTGGACGAGCGCCCGTTCAACCGCACGGATCGCACTGCCCCGCGTGCATGGCCTGACCCTAACGCCTTAGGCGTAGTTTTGGAGAAAGTGAAAAACGCAAAGCGTCCCGTTATCATCGGTGGTCATGGCGTCTGGTGGTCCAAGTCCGAGGAGAAGCTGGAACAGGTCGGTAAAGCCCTGCGCTTACCGATTTTCAACGTTCCTTATCATTCCAAACTGCTTGGCGAAGAATGTGAGGCCTATATGGGCCTTGCAGATTTTCACCAGTATCACCCGTCGAAACCCGCCATTCACGAGGCTGATTTAGTCCTGATGATCGGGGGGCGTCTGGACAATCAAATGAACTTTGGCAATCCGCCGTTTTTCACTGAGGATCAAACACTGGTCTGCATCAACGGCAGCCACGAAGAATTAGAATACAATCAAGCTGCCGACGAGGTGCTGCTCTGCGATCCCGGCGCCTTCCTTGAGGCCTTGAGCGGCGTGGGCAAAATGTGGCCCGAATGGTTTGATCTGCAACGGACCCGCCGAGCTGCTTGGGTGGATGAATGGTACGCCCATATCGAAGCCGAGAGTGCCAAGCCTGGCAAGATGCACCCTCTGCAACTGTCACTGGACGTGCAGGAGCAAATGGGCGAAAACGACTGGCTGATCTTTGACGGCGGCAACACCCATTTCTGGTCAGAGATTGCGGTGAACATGGCCGGATGGCGCGGGCAGAAACTGGGCGGGATCATGCACCCCGGCAATTACTCTTTGCTTGGGGTTGGAGTGTCCTTTGGCGTCTCTGCCAAGGCGCTGCATCCAAATCGCAATGTGGTAGTGATCTCCGGCGATGGCGCGTTTCTGTCTGGCGGCCTGTCGATTGAATCCGCCTTTCAGGACAATCTGCCCATCACCATCGTGATCGACAACAATGGCGGTCTGGACTGTATCTCGCAGCAACAAGAACGCCTGTTTGCGAACGGCAAACACTTTGCCACCGATTTCCGCGATATTCCGTTCCACGCGATGTGCGAAGGTCTAGGTGGGCATGGTGAATTGGTGGAAACACGCGACCAACTTGCCCCCGCCTTGCAACGGGCGATGGCCAGCGGCAAAACTGCCATTGTGAATGTCAAATGTCGCGGTGTGATTAGCCCGATTGTGGCCGCAACATCAGATAAACGGGACAAGGCTTCGATTGAATAATGGCAACTCTTACTTCGCATACGCTCAATGGCACTGATGGCACCCATGCGGGCGAGATTCCTGTGACATTGACGAACCTGACCACAAGCACCGTGACCTTTACCGCTCAGATGGATGAAGGCGGCCGGCTATCAGAAAACATCGACGCCAAAGACATTGATCCTGACGCGATGTATGAATTGGTCTTTGACACTGCCCGCTATTGGGCCGCCCGCAACATGCCCGCTGCGGTCACGCAAATCGCGCTGCGCTTTGCCATGACAGACCCCGAAGGCCTATATCATATGCCGATTATCTTGAACCCCAATTCCTATTCGATGTGGACCTCGCGCTGATGGACGGCCTGAACATGTCGCGGCGCATCCGCCGCACGCCTTATACCGACCGTGTCGAACAGAACGGTGTGAGGGGCTTTTCCGTCGTCAATCACATGCTGCTGCCCAAGGCGTTCCAGGCCACGCTGGAGGAGGATTACTGGCACCTGCGGGCCCACGTCCAGATCTGGGATGTCTCCTGCCAGCGTCAGGTCCAGATTGCGGGACTGGATGCTGCTGCCCTTGTACAATTGATGACACCGCGCAATATCGCCCGCGCAAAGATCGGCGACTGTTTTTACATTCCGATCATCGATGCACAGGCTGGCATGATCAACGATCCCGTCATGTTGAAACTGGCAGAGGACCGGTTCTGGCTGTCCATCGCGGACAGTGACGTTTTGCTTTATGCGATGGGTCTTGCCTTGGGGCGTGGTCTGGATGTCGCGGTGAGCGAACCTGATGTGTCGCCACTGGCTGTGCAAGGTCCAAAGGCCGAAGATCTGCTGGCAGAGCTTTTCGGCGCGCATATCCGCGATGTCAGCTTTTTCAAATACGGCTGGGTCGACTTTCAGGGCACCAAACAATTGATCGCCCGCTCGGGCTATTCACGCCAAGGCGGGTTCGAGATATATCTGGAGGGGGGGCACCTGGGAACGGCACTCTGGGACGCCATCTGGGACGCAGGTCAAGCGCATAACATCACCCCCGGTTGCCCCAACCTGATAGAGCGGATTGAAGGCGGCCTTTTGTCATACGGCAATGAGTTCACGCGCGAGAACAACCCGTTTGAGATTGGGCATGGCAAGTTTTGCGTGACCGATGGCTCAATTGACTACATCGGGCGCAAGGCGTTGCAGGATATCGCGGCAAAGGGTGTGACGCGTGAAATCCGCGGTGTAACATTTGACGGTGGGCACTGCCCGACTTGTTCCAAACCTTGGCCTGTGATGGTTGGTGATACGCGCGTGGGTCAGATTACCTCTGCCATCTGGTCCCCGCGCCTGAAATGTAATGTTGGGCAATCCATGATAGATCGTGCGTTTTGGGATGCAGGTCAGGCGGTAACAGTTCAAGTTCAAGATGGCAGCGTTTCGAACGGCATCGTGACCACGCTACCAATGTGCTGAACCTAGGCGTCGGGATATCCATCATAAACATATTGCTCGGTCGACACGTCGCCATGCCAGACATAGGCCGATAAGAACGCCACTTCTCCAGTCTTGTTGGCATGGGGCATCATGGAAGGATGATAGGATCGCCCGCCCGGTCCAAGGATTTCGTAGGCTGCCGCACCCCGTTTCCAGAAGGCTTGCCCTGCAAACATGACAAACACCTCTTCGGCGGGGTGGCTCCGTATGCCATATTCGAAATTCGGCAACATGCCATAGAGCCCCAACCGGACCTTCTCTGACTTGACCAGACCGTCGGGGCCCAACAATTCCACATTCACCTTCGGCAGGCTATGCGCGATGTAAAGCGGATCAGAAGATGTTTCCGGAGGTGCCCAAGGCAGTGGAGTTTGCCCAATAACGCTGCAGACGGGATGTGCGTCAGGGTGTGACATAACGGTCGTGAACGGCTCTGTTAGTGGATGCATATCATAGGTGGTTTGCGTTGCAAAATCAGCTGTGCGAAGCGCGTCTTGCGCTTGTTTCTCAATATCTTCTGGACCATCAAAACTGGCCGCGAGGACTTCGAACAATGTTGGCAAATCCATTAGCCACCTCACTTATTCAGTCGAAAAATCTAAACACCTAAGTCTCGGTTGTGTAAAGTTACGGCCGCCCCGCGCAACATGCGCCACCAATTGCACTATTGATGCGTGACGAGAGCCTCCCAGGTACGGGCGGGCAAACGCAAGACAGACGTCTGCGCCCGATGTATCTGTTCGCGCTCGCCACAAACTTCAACCCGGTCAAACCCTGGTGCAGGTGGGCAGTTACGCAATTCATCCAAGATGGCTTCTGCAGCGTTTTGAAGAGAACTCTTCGCGCGATATAGTCCCGTGTCCACCATCAGAATAAACGTATTGCACTCAAGTGTTGCCGGACCCAACATCGCGTCACAAATCAGCTCGCCCATGGTGGCAAGACCGTAACCCAGAACGCCACCCTTTGGTAAGATCGCGCCGCCATTGAAGTAGTCCGCTGGATCTGTCGATGGGTGGCCACTGCTGTCCACAATCGATCCATCAGTCAGCGTCGCACCTGCACGCTGTGCCGCATAAATCCACCCGCCAGCAACTTGGCCGGTCGCGCAGTCCAGAACGACAGGACCCTGCGCACCTCCCGGAATACCCAGACACCACGGGTTTGTTGGCAGTACCGCTTTGCTTCCGCCGTATGGGGCGACCATACGCCAACGCTCGCGCGCGCCACCGCCGCAAGCGATGAACAAACATCCCGCATCTGCCGCTCTTTCGGCAAAGGCACCCAACCGCCCAGTATGGCCTATGTTGCGCACCGCAAGGGCGGCAACACCATGTTTTCGCGCCACGACGATCCCTGCGTCAGTGGCCGCGTTCATCGCAAGAATGCCGATCCCGCCAGCCCCATCAACGTCCACAGTTGCACTGGAGCCAGAGGTCACGTTCGGAATCACATTGGCAACAAGATAGCCGCGTCTGAACTCATCCGCATACTGAAGGGCGCGCATAATGCCATGGGATTCTACACCGCATAGTTCCGCATCAATCAGATGATCGACAATCGCTTCTGCATATTTGGCATCACAGCCATTTGCCCTTAGAACTTGCACCGCTTGTGCGTGGGCCTGCGCGATGGGCACGGACACGCGCGCCTCTTCCAAGCGCAGCTTGCTCAAGCGCGTTGTCCCGCTGCACCTTCGGCTTGAGCCGCTGCAAGGTCCGCAATCGAATGGTGGCACTTGATTGTATGGTCTTTTACACCCTGCTGCCAGGGCGGTGTATCAGTGTCACAAATCCGTCCGATCTTGCGCGGACAACGGCGTTGGAACGGACACCCCTGCGCGGGTGGTGACAGCTCAACCACATCATCAGCGCTCAGCGTTGGGGCCGTGTCAGGGTCAGGTTCTAGCACCGCGCCCAGTAGAACTTCGGTATACGGATGCGAGGGCATGGCATAGACATCAGCCGACGGCCCCAGTTCACAAAGCCGCCCCTGATAGAGCACCGCGACACGGTCAGACAAGGCGCGCACCACAGCAAGGTCATGGCTGACGAACACGTAGGTCGTGCCTTGGGTCGCCTTGAGATCATTCAACAAATCTAGGACGGCAGCCTGCACCGATACATCCAGCGCCGATGTCACTTCGTCACAGAGCACCAGATCAGGCTCAGCCGCAAAGGCACGCGCAATTGCAACCCGTTGCTTTTCCCCGCCAGAAAGCTGGCTGGGCAAACGATCCAGATAGTGCGCACCAAGGCGGACGCGATCAAGGATCTCAGCAGACCGCTGATGTAGCGCATCACCCGTCAGGCCAAAGTATAATTTCAGCGGTTGCTCAAGGATCTGGGCAATGGTCTGGCGTGGATTGAGACTGTCATCGGGGTTCTGGAAAATCAGCTGAATTTTACGCAGATGATCCGGGCTGCGGTGTTCAACCTCAGGCGCAAGTGCTTGTCCTCCAGCGACTGTGATCTTGCCGCCCGATGGCGGCAACAACCCCGCAATCGCTTTGAGAATTGTTGATTTACCCGAGCCGCTTTCCCCCACAAGGCCCAGTGTTTCGCCTTTGGCCACCGTGATTTCGATCCCGTCAACTGTAGGAACGCCTGCGCTGTCGCGACCCAGCACTTTGTCATACAAACCGGGCCGGCGATAACTGATCGCAAGGTCATCCAGATGAAGGGCTGAAGGTGACGCTCCATCAAGGCTGGCGGGGATTGCACCGCTTCCGGTCAATGACAATTGATGCGCTTCTTGATAGTGAAAACACCGCACCGCCTCGCCGCTTGGCAGACGCTCAAGATCGGGGCGGCTGGTCCGACACCCGTCTTGCGCCAGGGCACATCGATCAATAAAGGAACACCCCTGCCCCGCACCACCCGGTGCTGGGGGCCGCCCGTCCAACGCAACTGGCAGCCGCGGATCGCTGAGCCGCGGGATCGAGGCCAGCAGGCCGCGCGCGTAAGGGTGGATCGGCGTCTTGAGCACCTGACGTGTGGAACCTTCCAGAACCACCTCGCCCGCATACATCACCACAACGCGGTCACAGACCCGCGCAATGGCCCCCAGATCGTGGCTGACATAGACCATGGCCATGCCGCGATCTCGGGCAATATCGCGTAGCAATTCGAGAATATGCGCCTGTGTCGTGACATCCAACCCAGTGGTTGGTTCGTCCAATAACAGCGCCGTCGGTTCACCGGCCAATGCCATCCCGATAGCCGCTCGTTGTTGTTGCCCGCCTGACAGCTCATGTGGAAAGCGGGTCATAATTGCGGCTGGGTCTGGTAGGCGCACCTGCCCCAACAGCTCAATCGCTTTGGCAGAATACTGCGCCTCGGGGACGTCCGCGTGCAGGCGCAACGCCTCAACCAGTTGCGCGCCAATCCGCAAAGTTGGCGTCAAAGACTGTCCGGAATTCTGTGGGATCAGGGCCAATTCGCCGCCTCGGATCTGCTCCAGCTCGGTGCGTGTGCGGGCGAACATGTCTTGGCCCTGAAAGGCGACAGACCCCTCCATCAGCCGCAGCCCGCGTTTGAGGTATCCCATCGCAGCCAAGGCAAGTGTCGATTTTCCCGACCCACTTTCCCCAACGATGCCAATGCTCTCGCCAGCATTCACTTTCAGGTCAATGTTGCGAAGCACCGGCAGGGTCGCGCCGGACTTGCCAGTGAACCCGACAGAAATGTTGCGGATATCTATCAACGGTCCGGTCATACTGGCGCCTTTTGTGCACGGTCAATCCCTAGGGCCTTGGCCAACGCGTCTGCTGTCAAATTGATCCCGATAATGAGCGAGGACACTGCAATGACCGGCCCCAGAACGCCCCAAGGCGCGAACGACATAAATCCCCGGGCATCCGCAATCATTAACCCCCAATCAGGTGTTGGCGGAGACACACCAAATCCGAGGAACGACAGTGACGAGAACGCCAGCAACATCCACGACCAGCGCATCGCGCCCTCAACCATCAGCGTATCCAGCACGTTGGGCAGTAGCTCATGCCGGATGATGGTCATACGGCTGTGCCCCCGGGCACGGGCAGCCGAGACGAAGTCGCGCGCCACAACATCATGGGTTGCAGCACGTGCGATGCGGATCACCGGAATGCCGTAGAAGAACGCCAGCGTCGGGATCAGCACTTCGATGCCGGTGCCAAAAGTTACAATCAGCACCAGCATTTTCAAGATCCATGGCAGCGACAGGAAGGCATCAACAACGCGCATCAACACTTCGTCGATACGCCCGCCGATCAACCCAAACAGGATTCCAACAAAGCCGCCCCATGTGACCGCGATAGGCGTCGCGATACCTGTGACCAAAAGCGCCTCGCGCCCGCCAAGGAGGACACGGGTAAAGACATCGCGACCCAGATGATCGGTGCCCAGCCAGTGGGTCGCCTCTGGCCCTGTCAGCATCATCGCTGAATTCATCGCCTTGTAGTCATACGGCACGATCCATGGGCTGACCAATGCCAGCACCACATGGAAAACCACCAAGAAAAGGCCAATCGCACCTGATGGGCGCGAGACGACATCGCGCAGGACCGACAAAGTCCGCATCAAACCGGTGTTTTGTGGAGAGGCTGACGTGACGGTCATCCGCGCCTCATGTGCAAGGTACGCAAGCGCGGGTTGGCGAACATAGTCAGTATGTCTGCAGACAGGTTCACACAGACGTAAACCGTCGCGACGATCAGCGCGATGGCTTGGACAACGGGTAAATCGCGGTCAGATATGGCGTCGATCATCATACGGCCCAGTCCGGGGTAATTGAACACAACTTCGATCACGACCACCCCGCCCAAAAGCCAAGCTATCGTCAAAGCGACCACATTGATCGCGGGCAAAAGCGCATTCGGCAATGCGTGCCGGAAAACGATGCGCCAATACGGCACACCTTTGAGGGTCGCCATCTGGATATAGTCGCCTGCCATGACCTCTATTACCGAAGACCGCACCATGCGCAGGATATGCGCGGTCATCACCATGGTCAGCACTAAAACAGGCAGAATAATCTCAGGGAAAAACTCGGATGCCGGCGCGCTGGCAGAGGTCAGCACAATGCCTGGTAACCACCCTAGCCAGACCGAAAAGACAAGGATCAGAACCGTCGCAGAGACGAATTCAGGGATCGTCATGGCGAAAATTGCCAACGTGGAAACAGCCAAATCAACCGGGCGGTCCCGCCACAGGCCTGTGACAACACCAAGGAAGATCGCCAAAGGCACCCCGAGCGCCAGCGAACACGCGGCCAGCAGCAACGAATTGCCCAGCCGGTCGCCGACCAGTTCGGCAATGCTCTTTTCGCCATTGGCAGAGATACCCAGATCACCGCGCGCGGCACTTGTAGCCCAGTCAAAATACCGCTCTGCTGCGGGACGGTTCAGGCCTTGCGCCTCGCGGCAATTCTCTAGCAGCTTGCCTTTGGCTTCGCGTTCAAGGAACGCTGTGCAACTGTCGCCTGGCAGCATTTCGACACCGGCGAAAATGATCATGGAGACGATCCAGACTGTGACAAGCCCTAGGAACAATCGGCGGAGCAGCATTGCCAGCATAGGTCAATATCCGTTTGTTAGAGAGACGAAGGGCGTGGGAATATCCGCACGCCCTCCTCCGATTCAGCAATGAACTGCCAAGTTACTCAACCGTGATCATGTGCCAGCGCACGGCGTCGTTCTTGACCTCGTCAAGGTTTGACACCCGCGACGATACGCCAATCAGCTTGGTCACTGTGTAGGGGATCAACGTGCCAGCAGTCTCCAGCAGGTGCTCTTGGGCTGCCACATAAATCGCCTTGCGTTTGTCGAAATCCAACTCACGACGGGCATCGCCCAACATCGCGTCTAGCTTTTCATCTTTGTAGTAGCTTTCGTTCCACTTTGCAGTCGACAGGTAGATCTCGTGCAGCGCCTGATCTGCAGGGCGTTCGTTCCAGCGGGTCGCAGCCACGTCTTTCTTCATCCAGACCTCGGACCAATAACCATCGGTCGGGGCCTGCACCACGTTCACACGAATGCCCGCAGCGGCAGCCTGTTCTTGATAAGCGACGGCCAAGGTGGGCCATGTGGGCTCTAGCGTCGCAACATACACGTCAATGTCGATGCCATCAGGATAGCCAGCCTCGACCAACAGCGCCTTGGCTTTTTCGATGTCCTGCGGACAGCTGAGGGCAGCGCGATACTGGTCGTTAGGCTCAACTGGTGTGTCACAGGCGACGACACCTTCGCCGCCCAACACCAATGCCACCAATTCTTCGCGGTCCGCCGCCATGCGAACGGCCTGACGGACGCGAATGTCGCTGAACGGTTCCACATCTGTGCGGAAAACAAGGCCGCGCCAGTTGCCAGTTGGAATCACCTGAACGTTGAACTTGTCAGAACCTTTCAGCATGACCTGTTGCTGGGCAGTAATCCCCCGCTCCATGTCGATCTGACCGCCCAAGAGCGCCTGCAAACGGGCTTGACCGTCAGCAATGCCAATGATCTCCATCCGCGCCACACCGGGCGCACCCTCCCAATAGTCGGGATTTGCAACAAGGGTTGTGGTGCCTTCCGCATCAAATTTCTCGACCTTGAAGGGGCCAGTTCCGTTGCCGGTCATCGCAATCGTATCGCCCGACCCTTCATTCAGCATCCGCAACCGGTAATCCATCAGTTGCAACGGCATGTCGGCAAAAGGTGTGTCCAGCGTGATCTGCACAGTCATACCGTCCAGCGCTTTCACTTCTGTGATCATTTTCACCGCAGACCGCGCCGGGCTGTCGCTTTCGGGATCCAGCACCCGGTTCAGCGAGTAAACTACATCCGCCGCTTCAAATGTGGACCCATCGTGAAACATCACACCTTCGCGTAGCTTGAACGTCCAGACGGTTGCGTCCTCGTTGGCTTCCCAGCTTGTCGCAAGATCGGCTTGGGGCTTGCCATCCAAACCAGGACGCACAAGCCGGCTCATAATCTTTTCGGTAATCTGGAACACGCGCCCCTTAGAAATCGGATCAAGGCTCGATTGCGCGCCAAAGCCAAGCTCGTGTGCTTGACGGAATGTTCCGCTTGGTTCGGCTGCGGCCATTCCAGCGGAAAGCGCAATCGCAGATACCATCGTAATTAGTTTTTTCATGTTTCTTCCCCCCAATGTCGCGGAGCGGCTTTTGCGCGCTCGCTTTAAAAAGATGTTCCTTCCTGCAGTTACAAACCGACAAACGCAAATTGGCTTATTAATAGATATGAAAAACCTCATCCATCATCGATTTGAGGGCCTGCACCCCTCCCCATAGTTGCCGGTTGACAGGCACAGAACAAATACAGTTTTCTGAGGGTTCCATTTGAAAATAACATGAAAGGGCTAGGCGTGCAGGGCATCACCATAACTGCAATAGGTGGCGGCGGCTTTACCCATGAGACCCACTCGATGCTTGACGACTTTTGCCTGAGGCAGGCGGGTCAAACTAAACCGCGACTCGGGTTTATTGGAACGGCCAGTAATGATGACCCGCTTAAGGTCGCGCGTTTTCACGCCCGTTTTGCAGGTGAAACCACTAGCCATGTTCACCTACCGATGAAATTGGATGCACAATCCCTTGCGGACAAACTGAACGCACTCGACATGATTTACGTGGGCGGCGGCGATACCGAAAAAATGGTTGCCCTCTGGCGTATCAACGGGTGGGACCGCGTCTTGTGTGATGCGGCGCGGCGCGGGCTTCCCGTGGCCGGAGTAAGTGCAGGCGCCGTCTGCTGGTTCGACCGCTTCTTGTTTCACTCCGGCAGTGGCCCCATGCGCCCGCTGAAAGGCTTGGGGCTGATCAAGGGCGGCGCCTGCCCGCACTATTCAACGGAAACAGACAGACAACCGGCGCTACTCCGCGCGGTTGCGGGGCGCACCATGCCTGACACGATTGCAATCGACGACGGAGTCGCAGTGGTTTTTGACGCATCCGGTCCGGTAGACCTATGCAGTGCAGAGCCTGATGCGTCAGCCTATCATATAAAACGTGCAGCCGATGCCACGGTCACACAGACCCGTCTTTCCTTATGACGCCCCGGCCTGGTCCAGAAGCCAGCGTATGACCGACGCGACTTCTGGCGTGCGCTCACTGCTGGGTTTAGCAAGCAAATAAAAGGACCGTGTCGGTTTCAACTCAATGTCAAAGGGTTTGACCAGTTTGCCAGCTTTCAACTCCTGATCAACAAAGGGAAATATCCCCAAGGACACCCCTTGCCCTTCAAGCGCGGCATGCATCACCGTATTTGTATCCGTAATGGTGATTTCCTCTTTCAGCGTCAGACCTGCGCAACCCGCTAGGGTAAGCCATGCCACCCATTCGGACCGGTCGCGTTGGTGAATGATCGTGTAGCGCGCCAAGTTTTTAGGGCTTTTCAAACCGCCCCGTTCGGCCATCAACGCTTTGCTCAGAACAGGCGCATAAGTGATGTCCATCAGGTGGTAGTTTTGTAGACCTGACCAGCTTCCTTCACCCCAATCTACCGCCAGATGCGTCCCCATCATGACGGCATCGGTGATGCGCGGGCTGTCATGCAAGATCAGTTCGATGTTGGGCAGATCGCTGCGAAATTGCGCAAGGCGCGGCACCAGCCAACGGGTCCCGAAAATTGGCCCGACAGCAAGGGTCACTGTCTTGCGAGTGCTTTGGCCGTACACTTCGACCTCAGCCCTGATATCATCAAACGCTTTGGACAAAACGCGGCTCAAGGATCGCCCCTCGTCGGTCAGTACAACGGCCCGCGTCTTTCGGATGAACAGCTTGCAGCGCCAATCTCGCTCCAACTCGCGGATTTGATTACTCACGGTTGTCGCACTGACGCAAAGCTCATCAGCGGCGTCCTTGAAGCTGAGCCGCCTCGCCGCAACCTCGAAGGCACGCAAGGCTGTCAGTGGCAATTTCCTTGGCGTGCGTCGCATATGTAACCCGTCCTATAACCGTAGTTATCTTTATTTATAATCACCAGACAAGTTGTTTGTCGACAAACCTTGCGACAGCGAGAGTGCAGAGGTCACAAACACACAGGTTCCATGGATCACACATCTGACATTGTACCGCGCAGACGCACAGGAGGTCGGCGTAAATCCGGGGACCCGCAAGCCACGCAGGGCGCACCCCGCGCAGCACCAATTGCCGGTCGCCTCAACCCGCTGGACGATGAGGGACTTGCGCGCATTCATGCAGCCTCACTTGACATCCTTGATCGGGTTGGAATGAGCGAGGCACCACAGGTTGTGGTTGATGCCGTCACAGCACGCGGTGGCAGGCTGACCTCGGACGGTCGGTTGCTGTTTCCACGTGTGCTTGTCACCCAAGCGCTTGAGGGATTTCGCCGTGGGTTTCAGCTTTTTGGCAGGGCAGAAAGTCAGGATCTGGACCTTACCGGGGCAAAGGTTCATGCGGGCTCTGGCGGGGCCTCACCCAGTATCGTGGACATGTCGGACGGCACCACCTACCGCGCCGCAACGCTGGCCGATCTTTATGACGCTGCACGGCTTGTGGACAAGCTTGAACACGTGCAATTTTTCTCGCGCTCGATGATTGCAGGCGATATGCTGACCACACATGCGTTGGACGTAAACACCGCCTTCGCATCTTTGGCGGGAACGTCAAAACACGTGATGGTCAGCGCCAGCCACCCGGCGCACGTCAGCGACATCGCGCAAATGTGCTTTGCGATTGCCGGGTCAGAACAGGCATTCCGCAAAAAGCCGTTCCTGTCCCTCAATATCAACCACGCTGTCCCGCCACTGCGCTTTGACGCCGACGCCTGCGAGGTCATGGCCGCCGCTGTGCAGTCAGGAATTCCAGTGATGGTGAACACCTTCGGGCAGATGGGTGCGTCCAGTCCTGTTACCATTGCAGGCTGTCTGGCGCAGACCAATGCAGAAACTTTGGCTGGTATGCTGTTTGCCTGGACCCTCGACCCAGACGTGCGCGCGATCTATGGCGCGCGCCCAATGGTAACGGACCTGCGATCAGGCGGCATGGCGGGTGGCAGCGGCGAGCAAGCGATCCTGACTGCAGCGGCCACCCAAATTGCTCGCTTCTATGATCTGCCCAATTCAACAATTGCAGGCGCGACAGACAGCAAGCTGCCGGACGCGCAATCGGGGTTTGAAAAGGCCTTGTCGGTAACACTTGCCGCCCAAGCCGGGGCCAACCTGATCACTCAGGCCGCCGGCACGCAGGCCGGCCTGATGGCCACCTCTTTGGAGGCTTACGTCATCGACAACGATATGCTAGGCGCGATCTTGCAAGCTGCGGGTTCCATCGAAGTGAGCAAAACAACCTTATCGACGGAAACGATCGCCCAGATTGTCCACGCTGAGGGCCATTTTCTTGGCCACGCCGACACGTATGCGCGCATGAAATCAGATTTTGTATACCCCAGCCATGCCGACCGGCAGGCTCCCGAGGCATGGCTTGCCAGTGGGGCGCCAAACATCAACACCTCAGCGCGCAAGACTGTGACAGATACGCTTGCCTGCCACTTTCCACGGCATATAAGTGCAGAAATTGAACAAGACTTGCGGGCGCGTTTCGATATCCGCCTGCCTGCCACAAGGATGACAGCTCCATGAAAATCGCAGTGATCGGCGCAGGTGCCATGGGTTCCATCTATGCGGCCTTGCTGGCGGACGCGGGGCACGAAGTCTGGGCCGTCGACACATGGGGTGCGCATGTCGATGTAATCAATGCGAAGGGTCTGCGCGTTGAAGGGCCCAGTGGCGATCGGACAGTCACATCGGTGCGCGCAACCACCCAAATCGCGGATGTAGGGACCTGTGACCTGTGTATCCTTGCCACCAAAGCCTCGGGAGTGGGTTCGGCTGCGCAAGCAGCCGCTGCGGTTATCGGCCTCGATGCGATGGTTTTGACGATCCAGAACGGACTTGGCGCGGGCGAACGTATCGCGCAACACATGCCCACAGACAATGTCCTTTTGGGGGTTGCTGACGGTTTTGGCGCTTCCATGAAAGGCCCCGGCCACACCCATCATAACAGCATGAAGCTGATCCGCATAGGAGAGATGGGCGGCGGTGTCACGGATCGATTGAAGCGCGTCGAGGCTGTCTGGCAGGGGGCAGGTTTCAACGCCAAGGCGTTCGAAAACATTACCCAGTTGATCTGGGAAAAATTTCTGTGCAACGTGACCTTCAGCGCACCCTGCACAACCTTCAACGTCAAGGTCGGCGAGTTGATGGATCATGCCGACCAATGGCAGATTGCCATTGGTGCGATGCTTGAGGCCTATACGATTGCGCAGGCCAAAGGGGTGCCATTATCATTTGATGATCCAGTCGCCTATGTCACGGCCTTTGGCGCAGGTATGCCAAAAGCACGCCCTTCCATGTTGCTGGATCACATGGCACGACGCGTCTCTGAACTGGATGCAATCAACGGGATCGTGCCGATCATGGGCCGGGAATTGGCCATCTCCACCCCATACAATAACACGCTCACCGCCATTCTACGCCAACGCGAAGCCGCATTTGAGAAGAAAACCCTATGAACATCGGATCCTTTCTACATCGAGACCAAGCGCTCTATGGTGTGTTCAACGGTGAAACCGTTGCTCCGGCAAGCCCCGGCCTCATTGCGCAATACCCTACCTTGCGCGACCTGCTGGATGCTGAAAAATCTGAAGCGTTGAAAGGCTCCGTGAACCTGTCCGCAACAATCCCCATCGCCGAGATCACATTCCAGCCGCCCATTCCAAACCCGCGCAAGATTATCTGTGTTGGTATGAACTATCCCAAGCCCTACCCCGTTGATGGCGTGGCCCCGCCCAGCCCTGAACACATCATCCTGTTTGGCAAGGAAATCGAGACACTTGTCGGGCATGGTGCCACGCTGGAGGTACCGCGCGGCACACCGGCCGACAGCTTTGACTATGAGGGCGAAATTGCGGTCGTGATCGGGAAAACCGCTCGTCATGTGACGCCAGTTCAGGCGATGGATCATGTGCTGGGCTATGCCCCTTTCAACGATGGTTCAGTGCGCGAGTGGCAGAAACACTCGATCTATGCAGGCAAGAATTTTGCAAACTCAGGGTCATGGGGGCCGTGGATCGCAACTGCTGATGACCTGCCGCCTGTCGAGGATTTGCACCTCACTGTCACCTTGAACGGGGAAACGTTGCAATCTGCATATGGGCAAGAGATGATTTTCTCACTGCCCGAACAGATCGCCTATGCCTCATCATTGTTTACTTTGTATCCGGGCGATGTAATCGCCACAGGATCGCCAGATGGTACCGGCGGCAGTCGGGTTCCCAAGAGGTATTTGAGAGCACATGACGTCCTTACGATAAGCATTCAAGGGATCGGGACACTGTCGAACGCTGTCTCATAGAACAAGCCCGTCAAAGAAATGGAAGATCGACAACCTCTTCTCGAGTCGGCCCCTTAGGACGCATGAACTCGACCGATTGACCAACCCCGATGCCACGGCTGATCAGCGCAAATCCAATGTTTTGGCGCAGACGCGGCGGTCAAACACAGGCGGTCATCTCGCCGGTGTTGTCAGACAAAGGGAGCACCCAGACACATCCATTTCAGCATCGGCAGCGTAACCTCTAACAGCCCCTAATCGGACTGGACTTTTGTTTTGCCGTAAGCCTGTGTGTTGGTCTGCCCGAAGCTGTTCCGGCTTTGCTCAGTGAGCGAAGCCAACAGGAGTAAGGGCATGGGAATTCATATAGCTGTTCGGGCCTCGCACCTCTGACCTTGCCAGTTTGGGCCGTAAAGCCATGGTTTGGGGTTGGTTTTCATAGTGCTCAACTATCATCGGTTTATGGGGTTTTATTATACCCCATATTAGATAGCTTTGCTAGGCATGAGTGACTTGGTCCACGGACCGTGGCCCGAGCAAAACTAACCAACGCCAATTGTGTACAGGCAACGCCGGTAATAGGTCGACGGTGCGTACTCTATTGTCCGATAGAGCACTGGTTCTTGGTTCCCGGTCCACGGGCTCCGGCAAGGTGGTTGAGGAACCCCGGGCCAGGTTTCATGTAGCGGAATCGGGGGTGTTTTGTCGTCCAAACACCCTACAAATTAACCCTGCCCACTTAAACCAAGTTTAATCTGATAAAGCCATCTCAAGCTACGAATTGATGGCTATGGAGTTTGCAATGATTGATCAGAACATCACGAAATGCGCGTAGCTTTGGAGACGACCACACATCAGGATGCCCTACCAACCAGATATCTGCAAATGGTTGGGGAGGTAAAACTGGTAACTGCACCAGGCCGTCTGCTGAACGGCCGAGGAACATTGGCAACGGAACTACACCCATTCCAGCCTGAGCCGCACCAACCATTGCGAGCATATCATCGAACCGAAAACGTACCCGGTTATTGGGGAACTGTGAAGATACAGATTTAGGAACACTTGGATACACGTCATGTACGATCCAATCAATCATTGCTGTTGGGTCCATGGAAATGCGGTTTGCGACGTTTTGATTGGCGTAGCTTGCTGATTGAGGTTCCAAAAGGCGATGGCCTTTTAACGTATCGCCCGGGTTTCGGCTAATGCGAATTGCAATGTCAGCTTCTAGTCGCGTCAAATCCAGCAAATCACAAGTTGCAAGGATGCGCAGATCTATCAAAGGGTGCTTGTGGGCAAATTGTTCAAATACCGGCACTAGAAAATTAGCCACTAGCATATGGGGAGCTGTGACTGTTAGCACTCCAGACAACTCTTTTTCAGAACTCTGCATCCGCCGCATCATGTCGTGTTCGGCGTTTTCCATCTCAATCGCCTGTTCTGCGACAAGAAGCGCTGCTTGTGTAGGACGGTAGCCATCCGCCAACCGTTCAAACAGTGACACGTTCATCGCCTCTTCCGTGCGTCGAACACGGCGCGCCACCGTTGTATAGTTTACACCCATCGTTTTAGCGGCCCCTGCCAACGTGCGATGGCGAACCAACATCAATACTGTCCGAAGATCATCCCATGCAGCACCCATCCATGCGTTCTCGCATGTTCTATATGCAATTGCACGCGTTTTCACATATTCAAAATTACTATATTCTCAATATTAGAAATATGAGGAAAATAACTAAACCAGTATGATTGAAGTAGCCTCTATCTATTACAAAAATGGCGCCACAATAGGAAATTGATCGATGGCAATTACCCCGGTAAAAACCCTTGTCTCTCAGGCTAAGGAGCAGATTGAAACACTTTTGCAAGAAGACGCCGAGGCACAGATTGCCGCAGGGGCTGTGCAATTTGTAGATATTCGCGACATCCGTGAATTGAAGCGAGAAGGCCGCATACCTGGCGCAATGCACGCCCCACGGGGTATGCTGGAATTCTGGTTAGATCCTGCCAGCCCCTATCACAAACCTGAATTTATCACTGATAAAAAGCTAGTGTTATTCTGTGCTGGCGCCTGGCGATCAGCCCTAGCAGTCAAGACCTTACAGGACATGGGCTTTGAGAACATTGCCGAACTGGACGGTGGCTTCAATGCATGGAAAAAACGCGGTGCGGTGATTGAAGGACAAGCAGAGGAAACAAAGTATCATGATTGATCTCTACACGTCTCCCACGCCAAATGGCTGGAAAGCGGCCATGGCACTCGAAGAATTGGAATTGCCATACAGCGTCAACTACATCGACCTTGCTGCGGGTGAACAACATACACCTGAATTTCTATCAATGAACCTTAATGGGCGCATTCCTGTGATCGTCGATCACGATGCGGACGATCTGATTGTCTTCGATTCAAACGCCATTCTATTCTATCTGGCCGAGAAAACTGGCAATTTGTTGCCTGAGGCTAGCGCTGCGCGGCACGATGTCATGCAATGGTTGATGTTCCAGGCGAGCGGGATAGGCCCAATGCAAGGTCAGGCCGTCGCATTTGAACGCTACTTCCCCGAAGATGTGCCAGCCGCACGAAAACGTTATCACAATGAAACACGACGACTTTATGCTGTGCTGAACAATCGATTGGCAGACCGCAAATGGCTTGCTAGTGATTTCTCGATTGCCGATATCTCAAACTGGTCATGGATACGCAGCCATCGTTGGGCGCGTGTGCCAACGGACGGTTTGCCGCACCTTGAACGCTGGATGGATCAACTGCGCGCCCGACCAGCCTGCGAACGTGGGCTGAATATTCCGCCCACACCAGGCCGCGCAGACGCAGTCAAATCTCTTGGCAGCGCGATGACAACAACATGAACAGCGAAACTCCAAAAATCAGTATCAACGGAATGGCGCATGTGATCTTGACTGTCAGTCAGTTTGACAAAGCCCGGACGTTTTATTCAACGCTATTGCCGCAATTCGGCATGACATGTGTCAACGACGGACCGGACTTTTTGTATCATGTTGGTGCCCGTACTGCGATCGGGGTGCGCAGATGTGATCCCGAGTTTGAGGGTGAACGGTTTCAGCAATATCGCATTGGCCTTCACCATCTTTGTCTGCGCGGGCGGTCCCGCGAAGACGTTGATAAAACTGCTGTTCTGGTGGCCAAACTTGGGGCGAAAATTATACGCGGACCGGAAGAACGTGATTGGGCAGCAGGCTACTATTATGTCTTGTTCGAAGACCCTGATGGCATCCGCTTTGAAGTCAACTTCATACCCGGCGCGGGCTTACTAAAGAAGGGCGAGGGC
>Ga0209715_1001241_pt1 | contig 20950 bp, 19 predicted proteins | sample COGITO_mtgs_1205_2_FD_184809 | JGI IMG/M metagenome (GOLD analysis project Ga0209715, IMG submission 184809) | Pelagic marine microbial communities from North Sea - COGITO_mtgs_120503 (SPAdes) (version 2) | ecosystem: Environmental > Aquatic > Marine > Epipelagic ... | reverse complement strand
CTCCGCTGGCCACTGGATCATGCACCACGATACGCACCAAAATAATGCGTAACGCACTGATGTAGTGCGAGCCGGAACCGCTGTTATCACCGCAACAAAAATAAATCGATAATAAAGTTGACTAAAATCAGTGGCTTAATGAATTTTATCAAGAGATATGCAATCTGGCACGCTGGTTGCTCTTCCCACACTAGCGAAAAAATGGCACGGTTCGTTGCCCGCGCTCTTGCACGACAAGCCGGGTTGGTAACTACTAGTAACATATGAAGGAGAAACACCATGTCCGAGCGCACGCTCAATTTGATCAAAGATAACGACGTCCGATGGGTTGACCTGCGATTTACGGACACCAAAGGCAAAGAACAGCACGTGACGATTCCTGCATCGGAAGTCGATGAGGACACCTTCGAGGACGGAAAAATGTTCGACGGGTCGTCCATCGCTGGTTGGAAGGGGATTAACGAGTCGGACATGATTCTTATGCCCGATGACGCCACATCGGTGCTCGATCCCTTTACTGACGACAGTACGATTATTTTGCGGTGTGATATTGTCGAGCCGTCGACGATGCAAGGGTACGAACGGGATCCACGCTGCGTGGCCAAGCGTGCCGAAGCGTACCTATCAGCGACAGGTATCGGTGATACTGCGTTCTTTGGCCCCGAACCAGAATTTTTTGTCTTTGACGACGTTAAATGGCATGCAGACATCAGCGGTGCCGGCTACGCTATTGGCTCTGAGGAGGCCGCATGGTCCTCAAATCAGCACTTTGAAGACGGTAATAGCGGTCATCGAACGAGAGTCAAAGGGGGTTATTTTCCTGTCCCCCCCGTGGACTCATTGCATGATATACGCGCAGCCATGTGTACTGCCATGGAGCAGATGGGCTTGCCTATTGAAGTGCATCACCACGAAGTGGGTACGGCTGGGCAGTGTGAGATCGGCGTTAAATTCAACACGCTGGTGCAGAAAGCCGACGAAGTGCAGATTCTCAAATACTGTGTTCACAACGTCGCACATGCCTACGGCAAGACCGCCACCTTTATGCCCAAGCCTCTGGTAGGTGATAACGGCTCGGGCATGCACGTCCACCAGTCGGTATCCAAGGACGGCACCAATATCTTTGCCGGAGACGGGTATTCGGGTCTTTCAGACACGGCCTTGTTTTACATTGGTGGGGTGATCAAGCACGCCCGGGCCCTAAATGCCTTCACCAATGCGTCAACCAACAGCTACAAGCGTCTGGTGCCCGGCTTTGAAGCGCCAGTCATGCTCGCTTACTCAGCGCGCAACCGGTCCGCCTCGATTCGCATACCTTACGAGCCGTCACCAAAAGGCAAGCGGGTGGAAGTTCGGTTCCCCGACCCGACTGCCAACCCATACTTGGCCTTTGCGGCACTATTAATGGCTGGAATTGACGGCATTCAAAACAAGATCCACCCCGGTGAGGCCGCCGATAAGGACTTATATGATTTATCACCAGAAGAAGGCCAAGCCATTCCAACCGTCGCGTCTAGTCTGTCCATGGCTCTCGAAGCCCTTGATGGTGACCGCGAGTTCTTGACCCAAGGTGGCGTATTTACTGACGATATGATCGATGCCTACATCGCCTTAAAGCAAGACGACATTAAGCGCCTTGACATGACGACACATCCCGTCGAGTTCGATATGTATTACTCCGTGTAACACCAAGCTCGCCAAAAAGCCCGCCCTTGGGCGGGCTTTTTTCTTTTCCCAATAAAGGCAAAACGCCGGCATTCCGCTGCTAGCAAACCGCACCAAAACAGTGCAGTGTGGTCACTAGTCAAACAGGAGAGCTAAGCTATGCAGCAAAAACCACCTGCGAGTGCATCAACCATAATCGCCGTGGTGTTGGCGGGGTTATTGGCCAGCGGAGCCACCGCTCAAATTTATAAATATAAGGACGCCCAAGGTAATACGGTGTTTAGCGACAAGCATCCAAATGGCGGCCAAGATGGTGAGGTTGAGGAAGTTAAACTCAACGCGATTAATAGCGCTCAGACACCACCCAAGATGTTGGCGCCAGAGTCTTCAAACAAGGCCGCCAGCGCCGATGTCATCCGTTATGAAACCACCATTATCCAACCCACGAATAACACCACCATAGCCATGGGCCCCGGTGATTTCGTTATCACCGCACAAATTTCACCCGCGCTGGATACCGACGAAACACTTCGACTGAACATGGATGGCGTGCCAATAGGTAAAGCACAGCGATCGAGCAGCTGGCAACTGAGCAACGTTTTTCGAGGCGAGCATAGTCTGGTCGTTGACCGCCTTCAAAACAGTCGCGTTATCAGTAGTTCAACCCCGGTCACCGTCTATGTGTTGAGGCCTTCCGTTCGCTAATGACGCTATCCCACGCCCACAGTCCACATCCCGTTGAAGGCGTTGAGCAAAATGGCTTTCATAGCGGCACTTTCGATATGCTCGCCACCAGTGTCTTGTTGCTCGATGAACGATGGTATTTAAGGGCGATTAACCTCGCTGGAGAATCCTTATTTGATGCCTCGGCGTCCCGAGCCGTTGGCGAGTCACTGGAGCAGCTAGCCCAGCTCGACAATGACTGGCGCGAGCTGCTGACTCAAGCCCAAGCGGAGGATTGCCCCGTCGTCCGACGCGGCATTGTGTTGCTATTACGCAGCGGCCTCCAGCAGGCCGTGGATCTAACGATCAGTCCAGTGGCACATGATTCTGGCGTCTACCTGCTACTCGAGCTCACGACCGTGGATCGACTCTATGCCATCAGTGAAGGTGAAAATCTTTGGGCATCACAAGAATCGCTGCGCCAAATCATCAAGGGCCTTGCCCACGAGGTCAAAAATCCTTTAGGCGGTATTCGAGGCGCCGCGCAGTTACTGAGCAAGGAGCTAGCCAATCAGGGGCTAGCCGAATACACCGAGATCATTATGGCGGAGGCGGACAGGCTACGAACGCTCGTCGATAAGATGCTGGGACCTCGGGAAAAACTAGATCTGCGTGCCACTAATATCCACCAAATTACCGAGCATGTTCGACAATTAATTGAGGCTGAGTCTCAGGGTGAGGTGGACATTGCCAGGGATTACGATCCGGGCCTGCCGGAATTTCTCACCGATAAAGATCAGCTGACCCAAGTGCTCCTCAATATTACTCGTAACGCTTGGCAAGCAGTTGGGCCGTCTGGACACATTACCCTGCGTACCCGCTCGCGACGCCAATACACCTTAGGCGGCCACCGACACAAACTGGTGTGCGCCATCGAAATTTTTGATGACGGCCCAGGCGTTCCTAAAGACATCATGCCGCAATTATTTTTACCTATGGTCACGGGTCGAGCCAATGGCACCGGTTTGGGACTGTCTATCGCGCAGATGATAGCGAATCGACACGGTGGCCTGATCCAGTGCCACAGTGAGCCCGGCGCCACGGTATTCACCCTTTTGTTACCCATGGAGACCTAATAAGCATGTCAGCCACCCCTACCATCTGGATAGTCGATGACGATCGATCAATTCGCTGGGTTGTCGAGCGCGCGCTTACTAATGCAAGCTATGCCTGCGAGACGTTTGAAAGCGCAGACGTCATGTTTGAAGCGCTGCGTACCGACACGCCCGCCGTTGTCGTCAGCGATATTCGCATGCCAGGTACCGATGGCATTGAACTACTAGGCCATCTGCGGGAATCCCACCCGCAAATTCCCGTGATCATTACCACTGCGCATTCAGATTTAGACAGTGCTGTTGTGTCTTATGAAGAAGGCGCCTTCGAGTATCTACCCAAGCCGTTCGATGTTGACGAAATGGTTGCTACGGTCGAGCAGGCGTTAGCCCAAACACAAGCGCTAACATCAGACATTCCGATACCTAAGGAGAGCAATGGCAGTGCCGAGATTATTGGCAATGCCCCGGCAATGCAGGAGGTTTTTCGGGCTATTGGTCGTTTGGCGCAAAGCCACATTACCGTGCTGATTAACGGTGAATCCGGCACAGGTAAGGAGCTGGTTGCGCGTGCTTTGCACAGACATTCACCTCGAGTTAATGCGCCATTCATTGCACTCAATATGGCCGCCATTCCCAAAGAGTTGATGGAGTCTGAGCTCTTTGGTCACGAAAAGGGGGCGTTTACCGGCGCCACCGGTCGTCGAGAAGGTCGATTTGAGCAGGCCGATGGGGGCACGCTCTTTCTGGACGAAATTGGCGACATGCCCGCAGAAACCCAGACCCGGTTATTACGGGTGTTAGCCGACGGTGAATTTTTTAGAGTCGGCGGAATGACGCCAGTGCATGCTAACGTGCGCATCATTGCCGCCACCCACCAAGATCTCGAACAATTGGTGGCCGAAGGCCTATTCCGAGACGATTTATTCCATCGTCTCAACGTTATCCGCATGCACTTACCTAGCCTGGCTGAGCGCAACGAAGACATCCCTCAGCTGCTGGACTATTTTTTAAGGCGAGCGGCAAAAGAGCTGGACGTCGATGCCAAAGTGCTCGGCGCGGAAGCTGAGCGATTCCTGTGTCAGCTGCCTTGGCCAGGCAATGTCAGACAACTTGAAAATACCTGTCGCTGGCTCACCGTCATGGCTGCAGGTCGAGAAATTCATCTGTCTGATTTACCCCCAGAACTCCTGCAACCCACTCGCGGCAGGCAAGTAGACGAGGAGAGCGATGACAGCTGGCAGTCGCGCCTAGCCGGCTGGGCACAATTAAGGCTCGCCGCGGGGGAAACGCAGGTGTTACGGCGGGCGCTGCCTGACTTTGAACGCATAATGATGACCGCTGCGCTTGAACACACCGACGGTCGACGCGCAGAAGCTGCAGAGCTATTGGGCTGGGGCCGGAACACCCTTAGTCGCAAACTTAAGGAGTTGGAACGCCGCAAGTAACAGCTCGCATAAGCCGGGTCAACCGCCGCCACACCCTGGTAAGTCAGCGACGATGTCAGATGGTGAGCTCAGTGCGTTGCACCATCCTCCTCGCTCGGTGCCGCTTGTTCAGTGATCGCCGTTTCACCGCCCTGTGCCGCCTGCTGCGCCACAGCCTGACGATACATTGCGTCAAAGTTTACCGGAGCTAGCATCAACGCTGGAAAGCCCCCTTTGGTCACCAGCGAATCGATGCTCTCACGAGCATAGGGGAATAAAATATTCGGGCCAACAGTAGCCAAAACCTGACGCAGAGATTCTCCCTCAATGCCTACCACGTAGAAAATACCTGACTGCTGCACTTCGACGAGAAATGCGGTGTCTTCGTCGACCTTAGCGGTTACCGTGAGGGTTAGTATGACCTCAAAGTTACCCTCCTCATCGATACGTGAGCTTTTAGTGTTTAAATCAACGTTGACATTAGGCTGCCATTGTTTTCGAAAAATATCCGGTGTGCCGGGTGACTCAAATGACACATCTTTAGTGTAAATACGCTGCAAAGTGAATTGCTGTTGGGGGGCTTGATCCTGTGCTGCGGCCTGTTCATCAGCCATGAAATTCTCCTAATAAAGTGAAGGTTTAACCATTGTTTAACGGGTTTACGCGCGGCCTTGAGTCAATCCATCGAGATCGCCGCAGCGCTCGAGCGCGTGCAGCTCGTCACAGCCGCCTATGTGTTGATCACCAATCCATATTTGCGGCACGCTGTTACTGCCCGCTCGCACCGCCATAGCTTGGCGAACTGCTGCATCACCATCAACGGGAATTTCTGTATAGCTCAGCGATTTGCCATTAAGTAGCGATTTAGCCCGGACGCAAAACGGACACCACCGGGTGGTATAGATGGTGATAGCTGCGGAGCTCACTCGGACACCACGGGTAATTTAAGAGCATTCCATTCCATCATGCCACCTGTCATTTTTTGGGCACGCTCAAACCCGTTAGCCCGCAATTGCTTGGTGGCTGCAGAGGCTGATTGGCCCATTTTGCAGACAACAATCATCGGCTTTTCTCGGTATTTATCTAACTCAGACAGGCGCGAGGAGAGCTGCCCAAGAGGTAGATGGTAGGCGTCGACGATGTGACCCGACTTGTAGTCTTTGCCGTCACGAATATCGAGGAAAATGCCTTCTTCGCTGTTGACTAGGTTGATCGCTTGCTGCGGTGACACCGCGGGACCCGCCTTGCGGGACTCATGAACGAATAGCATGCCGAGCGTTGCCGTCAGTGCCAGCACCAGTAGCCACTGCTGAGAAATAAATTCTAGGATCAGATCAAATTGCACAGATGAGTCCAGCGACGTGTAGCTTTACGGTAAAATACCCTCGCCGATAGCGTGCGCGAGCAGACGAGCGGGGAGTATAACGGTTTGCGCATGGCGGCTCCACTCTCTATCGGTATTGCGCTAACGGCATTGGCCCATAGACATTGACGCTGACAACACCTCTGACGATGAGCGCGGTACACTACACGGCTGAACACCCTAGGACCTAAATGATTATGGGCACGACATTGCTGATCATTCTCGACGGCTTCGGCTATCGCGAGGAGACTACCGATAATGCGATTGCGGCAGCGACAACCCCTCATTGGGATCGCCTGTGGAAAGAGGCCCCCCATACGTTAGTGTCTGGCTCGGGGCTCGATGTTGGCTTACCTGAGGGTCAGATGGGCAATTCTGAAGTCGGCCATATGAGCCTGGGCGCGGGGCGAGTTGTTTATCAATCGATTACCCGCATTGACAAAGCCATCAGTGACGGGCTGTTCGAATCTAATGCCGTTTACACGCACGCTATTGACGCGGCGGTCAGCAAAGGCAAAGCCGTGCATATTATGGGATTGCTATCGACGGGTGGCGTCCACAGTCATGAGCAGCATATTTTCGCTGCACTGCGGCTCGCCGTTGATCGAGGCGCTAGCGCTGTCTACTTACACGCGTTTCTCGACGGCAGAGACACCCCACCGAAAAGCGCACACGCTTCTATCGAGGCGGCTGAAACGCTATTTACAGCACTGGGCACAGGCCGTATTGCCAGTCTTCATGGGCGCTACTGGGCCATGGATAGGGATAATCGCTGGGATCGCATTGCCAAAAGCTATGCGCTGTTAACCGAAGGCATTGGCGAGTACGACTACGCATCCAGTCAGGCTGCATTAGATGCTGCCTATGCACGCGGCGAAACTGATGAATTTGTCGCGCCGTCGCAGATTGGTGAGCCGGCTCCCTTTGAAGACGGTGATACCGTGTTGTTTATGAATTTTCGAGCTGACCGAGCTCGGCAACTCAGCGAATCACTAACCGACGCCGACTTTAAGGCGTTTGAACGCCGGCAATGGCCGCGCATTCATTTAGCCACTACCACCGACTACGGCGCGGCGCTCAACTGCGCAATAGCCTTTCCGGCTGAGATCATTAGCGACAGTCTTGGGGAAGTCGTTTCAGCGCAAGGCCTCAAGCAGCTGCGCATCGCAGAAACCGAAAAGTACGCCCACGTCACATTCTTTTTTAGCGGCGGTCGCGAAGCCGCCTTTAAAGATGAGACGCGCCTATTGATTCCCTCACCCGATGTGCCTACCTACGATCTGATGCCTGAAATGAGCGCTCATGAAGTCACTGATAGGCTACTAGAAGCCATAGAATCAGGGCACTATGCGCTGATCGTCGTCAATTTCGCCAACGGCGATATGGTCGGACACACCGGCAACTTTGACGCCGCCATCACTGCCGTGGAGACGCTGGATAGCTGTATTGGGCGAATCGAAAAAGTGCTGCTTGCCACAGGCGGTCAAGCACTGATCACCGCGGATCACGGCAACTGTGAGCAGATGCTGGACCACCATAGCGGTCAACCCCATACCCAACACACCACCGACCCCGTACCGCTTGTCCTTATGGGCTCCTCCGGCCATAGTCTGCGCACCAGCGGCGGTACTCTCGCCGATATTGCGCCGACGCTGCTCGCGATGATGGGTATTCAACAGCCCACCGCCATGACTGGAACCTCGCTATTAACAGATTCACCGTAAGCGCTATGTCACTGGTGTGCCCGGGGCAACAACGAGCACTGCTGCTGGGCTTGTTGCTGAGCTGTGGAGTCATCAACCTTGGGTTGTCCGGGCCCGTCTTCGCTGACACTCAAGAACAGGCGGCAAGGGCGCAGGTTGCTGAGTTAAAGCGCCAGATTGATGCCATTGAACAGCGGATGATGCGCCGAATGATCGAGCGCGACGATATCCAAGCCCAGCTTCGAAAGACGGAAAAGCAATTGGGTAAGCTGCTGCGCTCACTGGCAGATGTCGAGGCGGCCATTGCGGCTGATCTTCCGCGCCTAGCGGAGCTCGACAAGCAGCGGATAGCATTACAAGGGCAGGTGAATACAGAACAAGCGACTATGACGCGGGAAATTAAGCACTTATGGGCACTGCAACAGGGTGGCGGACTACGCATTGTCTTTGGCGATCAAAGTCCCGATCAATTGAGCCGTAATCTGGCCTATTACAAGTACTTATTAGAGGCTCGACAAGGCAGCATTGAGCGCTTTAAAGCGCTGCTTGGGCAAGTCGCGGCCAATGCCGAAGCTATTCGTATTGCTCAGGATAAATTGGAGCAGCAGCACGAACAACTCAAAGCTCAAGGTCGCCAAGCTGAGTCACTACGGGCGGAGCGCCTCACCACACTCACGGCGATTGAGCGCGCGCTGACGAGTGATGACACGCGCAAAGAAGAATTAGAAATCGATCGCGAGCAATTGCAGCTCTTGCTAAAGGAGCTCACGCAGACGTTGGCAGAAGTGGATATACCCAGCTCGTATATACCCTTTACGGCTGTCAAGGGCCGATTACCCGCACCTGTTCAAGGACGGGCGACGCATCGTTACGGTGCCTCAAAAAACATTGCCGATATGCGGTGGCGCGGCTGGTTGATGCCGGCCCCCGCGGGCAGCCACGTGAAAGCGATTCATCATGGCCGGGTTGTGTATGCAGACTGGCTCCGAGGTCAGGGTTTGCTAGTTATCATCGATCATGGGGAGGGCTATTTAAGCCTCTATGGCCACAATAGCACCCTGCAGCAAGAGGTGGGGGATTGGGTCAGCCCCGGCGATACCGTCGCGACGGTGGGTGCGAGTGGCGGCGCGAGTAACCCTGGGGTCTACTTTGAAATTCGGCACGATGGACAACCCGTTAACCCTGAATATTGGATTAGCCGCTGATCTACGCCCAGAGAATGTCAACGTCCATTGCCTGCATGCTCCCGGATGACAGTCAGAATCAGGTAACATAGCTACATCAATCAGCGAGAGAATCCCGCGATGCCTTCCCACTGTCGAAAAAATGTCACCGCTTGTCTACTGAGTCTTGTCGCGTCCACTACCTATGCACAGGATACCGAACAGCAACACGCTGACCCACATGCCGTCGCTGTTACAAGCCAAGAAGCGCTGCCGCTGAAAGAGTTGCAAACGTTTGCGGATGTTTTTCAGCAAATTCGTGCAGGCTACGTAGAGGAGGTTCCTGACAGCCAGCTCTTTGAACATGCTGTTCGTGGAATGCTTGAAGGCTTAGACCCACACTCAGTGTACCTGACCAAGGAAGATTATTCTGACCTTCAGACCACGACCGATGGTGAGTTTTCAGGCTTGGGTATTGAGATTGATCGACAAGGTAACTACATCCAAGTCATTTCCCCCATTGATGGCTCTCCCGCAGCTGAAGCGGGTCTGCAATCGGGCGATATCATTCTGAAGCTCAATGATATATCCGTCAAAGGGCTGTCCATTAACGAGGCGATCGAGATTATGCGCGGCCCGATCGGTAGCCCTATTGATTTAGAAATTGGTCGACCGGGAGAAACTCAGCCGCTGGAAATAACCGTTATTCGCGACACGATTAAAGTCGCGAGCGTGCGGGGACGCGAGATTACACCGGGGATTGGTTATTTACGTATTGCCCAGTTTCAGCGCAATACCGGCGAAGAAGCCAAGGCGGCGATCGCCAAGCTTGTCCAGGGACAGACGTTAACGGGCTTGGTGCTCGACTTGCGCAACAATCCCGGCGGGGTGCTCGGTGCCAGTGTCGGCGTCTCTGAGGTGTTTTTAGATGGTGGGTTGGTGGTCTATACCGAAGGACGTCATCGAAATTCCGAAGAGCAATATAAGGCACTATCAGGGGATTTACTCGAGGGTGCGCCCATGGTGGTGCTGATCAACGGTGGCTCGGCAAGCGCATCAGAAATTGTCGCAGGGGCTCTCCAAGACCGTGGCCGTGCCGTGGTGATGGGCACACAAAGCTTTGGTAAAGGCTCAGTCCAAACCGTGTTGCCGGTGTCGGAAACTCGGGCCGTAAAACTCACTACCGCGCTGTACTTCACCCCCTCCGGGCGATCTATTCAGGCGGAAGGCATCATTCCTGATATTATTGTCGAGCGCGCCAAAGTCACCAGCATGGAGGGTCGTCGAACCAAAGAGGCGGACTTACGAGGGCGATTAGATAATGCCGATGATGAACCTTCCGATCGCGAATCCAGTAGTGAAAGTGATGCGCTTTTACAGCTGCGGGAAGACGATAATCAACTTTACGAGGCCGTTACCTTACTGCGCGGTGTCCATTTACTGACCGAGCGCATCGCCAACTTGGCGCGCAAAACTCCATCAGTGCCCCCAGAGCCGCCATCCGCCCTCGAGTCAACAACCGACGACACTAAAGCGCCAGCGGCTGACATCGATACCGAGTGACTCGCATGCTCAAAGCGGTAGCGCTACTCGGCTTGCTTCCCATGCTAGCGCTGGCTGATTGCCCTGATGGTAGTCAAGGGCAGCTCGCTATTATTATCGATGATCTTGGCTACCATCGAGGACGGGGCATGCGGCTAGCGGCCCTACCCCAAACCATAACGCTGTCCGTCATTCCCGGCACCCCCCATGCAAAACAGGTCGCTGAAGAAGGTATTCGTCAGGGTAAAGAGATTATGATCCATATGCCCATGTCACCGGCTCATGCCCCAGTAGACTACTCATTGGCGCTACATAAGAATCTCAGCGCCACCGACTTCGATGCTACCGTCGAGCGCGCGCTGGTGGAGATACCTCAAGCAACGGGCATGAATAACCATATGGGCAGTCGCTTAACTGAAGACCGCATCGCGATGCGGAGACTGATGACGGTACTCAAAGACAAGCAGTTATTTTGGATAGATTCTCGCACCACCCGAAAAACCGTCGCTGTTGAGACGGCAGCCACCATGGGCATCCCAGCAGCCTCACGGTCAGTGTTTTTGGATAACGACCGCGATCCACCCGCCATCGCTAGGCATTTACTTCGCGCGATAAACTTCGCCAAAAGCACGGGTAGCGCCATTGCCATCGGTCACCCCCACCCAGAGACCATACAAGCGCTACAGGACTATCTGCCCACCCTGTCCGCCGCGGTAACCCTCGTGCCAGCCTCTACCATTGCCCGCTGTCCGCCTACTCAGCGCCTGACCTCGATTCCTTGAGCGGCCATGTAGGCTTTTGCTTGGGGCACCGTATATTCGCCAAAATGAAAAATACTTGCCGCCAACACGGCATCTGCCCCACCTTGGGTCACCCCGTCCGCCAAATGTTGCAAATTACCGACACCCCCTGAAGCAATAATCGGTATATCGACGGCATCCGCTATTGCTCGAGTAATGACCAGCTCAAAGCCATCCTTGGTACCATCGCGGTCCATGCTGGTCAGCAAAATTTCACCCGCGCCTAGCTCAGCCATTTTTTTTGCCCATGCTATCGCCTCAATGCCCGTGGCATGTCGGCCGCCATGGGTAAACAACTCGTAGCGCGCGCTTGTCGGCTCAGTATCATCAACATGACTGACGCGTTTGACATCCATGGCCACAACAATGCATTGCGCGCCAAAGCGCGCGGAGGCTTGGGCAACAAGTTCAGGGTTGTGAATCGCTGCGGTGTTAATGCTGACCTTATCAGCCCCCGCATTAAGCATAGTGCGAATGTCATCAACGTTGCGAATCCCGCCTCCGACCGTTAATGGAATGAATACTTCTCGTGCCATTTGTTCGACGGTATGGACGGTGGTGTCACGCCCTTCGTGACTCGCGGTAATATCGAGGAAGGTAATCTCATCGGCGCCCTGCTCGTTGTATCGGCGCGCAATCTCAACCGGGTCACCGGCATCGCGAATGCCGACGAAGTTAACGCCCTTCACCACCCGGCCACAATCGACGTCCAGACAGGGAATAATACGTTTAGCTAGGGGCATTCACTGCCTCTCGTAACGCTGTCAATTAGCGCATTGGCCTCTGCCAAACTAATGGCTCCCTCATAGATGGCGCGGCCAGTAATCGCCCCTTCAATCCCTTCACCCGTGTGCTTTACCAGTGCACGTATGTCATCAAGGTGGGTAATGCCACCTGAGGCAATCACCGGAATACTCGAGGCGCGGGCCATGTCTAGCGTGGCGGGAACATTTACCCCTGCCATCATGCCATCGCGCGCGATATCGGTGTAGATAATTGCGCTGACACCCACCTGCTCAAAGGATTTCGCCAGTTCTGTCGCCAGCACGGTGGTGACCTCTGCCCAACCATCGGTCGCCACTAAACCTTCCTTTGCGTCAATACCGACAATAATGTTACCTGGGAATTCCCGACAAGCCGCCGCCACGAAAGCGGGTTCTTTCACCGCTTTAGTCCCCAAAATGACGTAACTCACTCCGGCTAACAGATAGCGCTCGATAGTGGGCAGTTCTCGAATACCACCACCTATTTGCACCGGTAACGTGGGGTGCGCTCGCGCAATAGCCTCCACCGCGCTGGCGTTGACGGGCTCACCCTCAAAGGCGCCGTTAAGATCAACCAAGTGCAAACGGCGCGCACCCTCATTAACCCAGCGAGTGGCTGTGGCAGCAGGGTCATCTGAGAACACCGTACTTTCAGTCATCAACCCCTGACGCAGGCGAACACACTGACCATCTTTGAGGTCAATGGCGGGGATAACTAACATTGTCCGTTCCAATTAAGAAAATTGCTAAGCAGTCTACGCCCAAGATCATGGCTCTTCTCCGGATGAAATTGCACAGCAAACAGATTATTTCGGGCAAGTGCTGCCGTGCCGCTAACACCATAATCAAAGGTCGCCGCTATGACATTGTCGTCAGTGGGTTCAACCCAGTAACTGTGTACAAAATAAAAGCGACTGTGGTCGGGGATATTTGCCCACAGTGGATGATCAACCCTCTGATCGACATGGTTCCATCCCATGTGGGGTACCTTTAAGCGCGCGCCCTCGGCGTCCCGGTGGTTATGACCAAAAAACCGCACCTCACCCTCAATAATGCCCAGCGTGTCCACACCGCCGTTCTCTTGGGAGCGAGTGAGTAAGGCCTGCATACCCACGCAAATAGCCAACACCGGCTTATGCGTGTGCTCTAACGCGTCGATCAGCAACGTGTCGCAACCAAGCCGCCGTATTTCACTCATGCAATCACGGATCGCTCCGACACCTGGAAATACCACATGGTCTGCGCGGCCAATGGCCGCTGGGTCGTGACTGACAATCACTTCACCGGCCCCCGCGTGCTTCAGCGCGCTGGCGACCGAGTGCAAATTGCCCATGCCATAGTCAATAATCGCAACGCTACTTGACACCGACTTAAAGCACCCCTTTTGTCGACGGTGTCATGCCGGCCATGGCCGGATCCCGCGTTAGCGCCATGCGCAGTGCGCGGCCAAAAGCCTTGAACACTGTTTCTGCTTGGTGATGCGCGTTTTGACCGCGGAGATTGTCGATATGCAGCGTGATATTGGCGTGATTGACAAAACCTTGGAAAAACTCGAAAAATAAATCCGCATCAAAACCGCCCACGGCTGCGCGAGTAAAAGGCACTTCAAAAACGAGTCCGGGGCGACCAGAGAAATCCACTACTACTCTCGACAGCGCTTCATCGAGGGGAACATAGGCGTGCCCATAGCGGAGTAAGCCTTGTTTATCCCCCGCCGCCTGAGCAAAAGCTTGGCCCAAGGTAATGCCAATATCTTCAACCGTGTGGTGGGCGTCAATATGCAAGTCACCTTTGGCATTGATGTTAATGTCCATCATGCCGTGTCGAGCAATTTGATCGAGCATGTGCTCGAGAAACGGTACGCCGGTATCAAACGCTGATATGCCTGAGCCATCGAGATTCAGTTCAACACGTATCTGTGTCTCAAGAGTATCCCTGCTAACGCTGGCACGGCGTTGTTCAGTGGATTCGGTCATGAAAAGCTCCTCGGTTAATGGCGGCGGCCCCTACCGGCACTACCCTCTATTTGGCCTCTACAACCCCATTTGAGGCACGGCGCGCTACACTAGCGCTGGGATTGTATCCAAACAACGCCCACACTTCACTCACACAATGTATGGATTATTGACCGGGGCCATTGTGACCGATCCAAAAAAGCAGCTCGACATAGCCCCACGACTACTCGAATGGTTCGACGTGAACGGTCGAAAAGGGCTTCCCTGGCAGCGGGACACAACCCCCTATCGCGTTTGGGTGTCAGAAATTATGCTCCAGCAAACCCAAGTAGCCACGGTCATACCTTACTTCGAGCGATTTATGTCTCGCTTCCCCACGGTACAAGCCCTCGCGCATGCCAGCGAAGATGCAGTGCTCACACTGTGGACCGGGCTGGGCTATTATTCCCGCGCGCGCAACCTGCATAAAACCGCCCAAGAGGTGGTCCATAATTTCAACGGCGAGTTTCCCGAAGATCTAGCCCAGCTTAAGCAATTGGCGGGCATTGGGCCGTCGACAGCAGGAGCCATCGCTAGCATTGCAATGGCCATGCGCGCGCCAATACTCGATGGCAATGTCAAACGCGTTCTCGCTCGCTATCATCGAGTGGCTGGCTGGCCAGGACAAACCACCACCGCTAACGTCTTATGGTCGTTAGCCGAGCGTCACACCCCGCACGTCCGTGTCGCCGATTACACCCAGGCCATCATGGATTTAGGGGCGACCCTCTGTACTCGCAGTCAACCCAGCTGTGATCGCTGCCCGCTGAACCTCAGCTGTCTGGCCTACCGACGGGGTGATACCCAGCAATTCCCGGGGAAAAAGCCCAAAAAAAACCTGCCCGTCAAGGCCGTGACGTTTATTATTGCGCGTAATGGTCAAGGGGCCATTTGGCTGGAAAAACGCCCTTCAAAGGGCATTTGGGGCGGATTGTGGAGCTTTCCAGAGGTGCAGGACGCGGACACTATCGGTGACTGGTGCCGACTCGTTGCCGGCGCGGAGTTACACCGGGTCGAATTAGCGCCGATACTTAGGCATACTTTCAGCCACTATCATCTGGATATCCAACCAGCCTACGTCGTCATAGCCGACAGCCCAGCAAACGGCCTCTCGTTGCAGGATAGCGATAATCAACAAGCCGGTTGGATCTCGGCAAGGGCGCTTCAAGCGAAGGGGCTACCGGCACCAGTGGTTAAGCTTATTAACGCTTTAGAACCAACGGCAGGATAAACCGTGATCTAGTGGCAGCATTCAATCACATTCAGGGAGCAAGTCGTGGCAAGAACCGTACTGTGCAAACGCTATAAAGAAGAGCTCGAGGGTCTCGAAAGAGCCCCCTTGCCGGGAGCCAAAGGTCAAGAGATTTTTGATCATGTGTCAAAAAAAGCCTGGCTGGAATGGCAGGCAGAACAAACCATGCTTATCAATGAAAAACACTTAAGCATGATGGACCCCGAGGCGCGCCAATATCTTCAACAGCAAATGGACAAATTTCTTGCCGGTGAACGCTATGATCGGGCGGAAGGCTACGTGCCTCCATCTCCCTAAACCACCGATAGTAAAAAGGCGTAGAATAGACACACCTCCATACACTCTTTGCTGACCATCGGAATCGATTTATGCGCATTCTACCTTGGGCTGTGACTGCCACCGTTTGTTTTGTTGTGACTGGCGCTCTCGTTGGTATTAAATATCTGCAAATAGCCAACGCGATGGCCATGGCGGAAAGCTTTCCACCGCCTTACTCGGTGGTGTCTGCTGAGCGCGTGTCGACAACCGATTGGACGCCCGTACGCAAGCTGACGGGAACTGTTAGGGCGCCGCAGTTTGTCCAAATTGCCGCTGAAGCGACCGGTCGAGTGATTGACTTACCCATTGCTGCCGGCCAGGTAGCGCAGACTGGTGATATTGTACTCAAGCTTTTCGATGAAGACTTACAGTCTCAGCGAGAGGCCTTGCAGGCCGATCTAAAACTCGTCAATTTACAACTCAAGCGTGTACAACAGTTAAAGCAGCAATCACTTGCCTCTCAAGATCAGTTGGATACCTTGCTTGCCCGAGGAGAAAGTCTGCGGGCTCAAATAGCGAGCACAGCAGCAAAACTGAGCCAACTGACGCTGCGCGCTCCGTTTACCGGCCGACTGGGCATCTATACCCAATCCGTGGGTGAGTTGGTGAGAACAGGCGATGTATTGACCACCCTGACCGGTGTAAGCAGCCAACGTTGGATTGATTTTAAAATTCCACAGGGCGTTGCTCGAGTCAGTCCCGGCGATACCGTGCAGATTAAGTCCTTAGATAACGAGGCGCTCGGTGACGCCGTTGTTATTGCCGTGGCCAATGCCCTCACGCCAGGGGTGCGCGCCTACGATGTGCGCGTTCAAATAGAGTCCGCCGAATTACGCCACGGAGAGTTGGTTCTGGTGGAGGTTCGCACGCGAGACACACGGTCTGCTTTTTCTATATCCGGCCCCGCCGTTCGCTGGGATTTGGAAGGACCCCATGTTTTTGTTCTCAAGACCGCCGAGCCCGATGCCGCCTTTGGCTACCGAGCAGAGCTGCGACGCATTGCAGTTATTGGCGAGGAAAAAGGCAATGTTATCGCCACGGGTAATCTCAAAGAAGGTGAAAGACTGGCCTCCCAAGGCGCGTTCAAACTCAGCGACGGCGGACTGGTTAAACTCGCAGCTGCGGTGTCCGGGCAATGATGGCCCATCCAGAAACGGTGCCGCGCTGGACAGATTTATTCGTCACGCGCCCTGTGGTGGCGATCATTGGTTCTCTGGCTCTACTGCTTATCGGTATCCGCTCGGTCATTGAATTACCGGTCATCCAATTCCCCGTTATCCAAAGCTCGTCGTTAGAGATCAGCACGATTTATTCAGGCGCCAGCGCCGAGACAGTGCGCGGCTTTGTGTCAGAGCCCATCGAGCGGGTCGCCGCTACGGTCCCTGGGGTAGATTATGTTGAGTCGATCACCACCAGCGGCTCAAGTCTGGTCAAAGTGTGGCTGAATCTCAACGAAAGCAGTACCGACGCGCTAGCGGAGCTGAATACTCGCTTGAGCCAGATTCGCTATGAGCTACCCGAGGGCACCGAAGACCCTTCTATCGAGGTAATTCGGGCTGACAGTCCTTACGCCAGTTTTTATCTGGCGCTAACGATTCCCGATAACGAGACCCCCTCCTCGATCACCGACCTTATGCAGCGAGAAATATTGCCGCGGTTGACATCAATAACCGGCATTCAAAATGCGATTAATTCAGGCATCCGCCCTGCTATGCGCATTTGGTTAGACACGTCGCGCATGGCCGCGCTGAACGTTAGCGCCGATGATATTCAGCAAGCGCTACGCGAAAACAATGTCATCAGTACCCTGGGACGGGCGCAAAATAATGCCCAGCAGGTCGATTTAGTCGCTAATACTGAAGCGCGCTCCCCGGAAGATTTTGCCGACATCGTCTTGCTCAATGCCGAGGGCGTCGACATTCGCCTGGGTGATGTCGCCCGAGTGACGACAGGGGCAGAGGAAGCTAGCCAGCTCACTCGCCAGGGTCTGACCGAAGTCGTCTTTATGGGTATCTATCCGGCGCCAGGGGCTAACGAAATTGCTGTAGCTGATGCGCTTTACGCCGAGGTAGCGAGCATTAAAGAAACGTTGCGCGACGACTTGGATTTTTTTATCGCCTATGACGTTACGCTCTACATGCGCGATGCTCTGCGAGAGATTTTTATCACTCTCGCAGAAACGATCGTTCTGGTTGGCTTTGTGGTCGTGGCGCTGATGGGGTCCTTTCGTTCTGCGCTCGTACCATTATTAACCATTCCCATTTCACTACTGGGCGCTATTGCCGCTATGTCCATCATGGGCTTTTCGCTCAATCTATTAACGATCTTGGCGGTGGTGCTGTCGGTAGGGCTGGTGGTCGATGACGCTATTGTGGTGGTGGAAAACGTCGCCCGACATTTGCGCGAGGGTATGAGTCGCCGACAGGCCGCCTTGGCCTCATCACGCCGCCTGTTAGCGCCCATTATAGCCATGACCCTGACCCTCGCCGTGGTCTATGCACCCATTGGCTTGCTGAGTGGGCTAACCGGTGTTTTGTTCAAAGAATTTGCTTTTGCTTTAGCCGTCGCAGTGCTCATATCAGGCGTAGTGGCGATAACACTGTCGCCTATTATGAGTGCTTGGGTATGTCCCGATCAGGGCCACGAAACACGCGCCACACGCTGGGTCAACAAACGCTTTGATGCCACGGCGCAGGTCTATGCTCGTGTGGTGGAATTTTCGCTTAGCTACCGTTGGCAGTTGATGACCGCGGGACTCTTTTTCAGCCTGTTAACGGGGCCGCTTTATCTCTACTCCCTGAAGGAGCTTGCCCCCATTGAAGACCAAAGTGGTCTGACCATCGTCGCTGATGGAGCGCCCGACGGTGCCATTGAAGATACCTACGATCAAATGCTAGAGGTGGTTAACACGCTGGCAAAATATGATGGCGTTTTGGACATGTGGCATGTGGCCGCCTCCTCGGGTGGCTATGGTGGTCAAGATTTTGTTGAGCCGGGCGATCGCGACTGGTCACTGCAAGATCGAGTCTTTGAAATGTATGACGACCTGAAGCAAATAGCCCCTTTAAATGTCTTTCCCATTATGGATTCCAGTCTGCCCAGCGCTGGGCAATTTGACGTAGAGGTAGTGATTAGCAGTTCAGACGATGCAGCAACTATGCTGCCTTATGCGAAGCAGCTGGTGGCGGCGGCTCAGGATTCTGGCTTATTTTTGTTTGCTGATACCGATTTGCGGGTGGATTTGGTTCAGGCGCATATCAATATTGATAAGCAGCGGCTAGCCGATCTGGGCATGTCCTTAGGTGACATATCAAATCAAATTGGGCTCTTAAACTCAGAAGCCTACATCACCCGCTTCGACGACCGCGGTCGGGCCTATCGAGTGATCCCCAAAGTCGCCAGGAGTGAGCGGGCATCGCCCGAAATTATTCTCGATATGCCCATTCGCACACCCGCTGGGGACTTGGTTCCCCTCGGTGCACTTGCCAGCCTTGAGCGCATCACCGCGCCTCGGGCGCTGACGCGGTTTCAGCAAAAAAATGCCTTCAAGCTATACGGCGGGGTTATTCCTGGTACCACTAAAGAACAGGGGTTAGCATTTGTTGAGGCGAAAGCAGCCGAGATTTTACCCTCCGGCTATGTGGTTGATTACACCGGCGAGTCCCGTGAGATTCGCAGCGAGGGCAATACGCTCATCGGCGTACTGGGCATTGCCATGGCGCTGGTATTTTTTGTCTTGGCCATTCAATTTAACAGCTTCAGAGACCCTCTCATCATCCTGCTGGGCTCTATTCCACTGGCACTATTCGCAGCGCTAAGTATTACCTTTAGCAACCTCACCACCATTAATATCTATTCCCAGGTCGGCCTGATTACCTTGGCAGGACTGGTGGCCAAAAATGCTATTTTAATTGTCGAGTTTGCCAATCAAGCCCAACGCGATGGACTCGCAAAGCTCGATGCCATTCGCGCAGCATCGGCAAGCCGCTTACGCCCAGTACTCATGACCACAGGCGCCACCGTCTTGGGCCACTTTCCTCTGGTGCTCGTGACCGGGGCTGGGGCCGAGGCACGCAACAGTATTGGCTTTATTCTGGTCGTCGGTATGCTTATTGGCACGTTCTTTACGCTGGTGCTATTACCCGCCATTTATGCGGTGCTAGCCTCTGACCACAGTGCCGATGTCGCACCACACGAGAGCGACCTAGTCAGCCCCATGCCCATCCCGGGCGTGAGCTAACCGACCCTTGACCTGAGGCCGCGACAACGGTTTAATACGCGGCCTTCCTGTTTAGCCCAGATAGCTCAGTCGGTAGAGCAGGGGATTGAAAATCCCCGTGTCGGCGGTTCGATTCCGTCTCTGGGCACCATATTTTTATAGCCGTATAAAGCCCTAATAACCATTCACCCCAACTTTTTGCCATACCTCTTTTGGCCATCTCACGCCGCGCGGATGGCCACACAACTTTCCCTCGAGGGCTTCCTGGCGCAGCTCCGATTTGAGGCGATCCTCGGCGTACATCTTCTTGAGCTGCGCATTCTCTGCCTCCAGCTCCTCTCTGCCAGTGACTCCATCCAGTAGGCCAGATTCACTACCAATCACATAGATTTCACCACTGCCATCACGACCGAATCCATTGATTTTAGTACCCACGCCATTGGGGCTTTCTCGCAACTGAAACTCAAGGATATCACTGGGTCCCTCACCTGCCGCTCCGGTCAGCCCACCCTGTTGTAAATAAAACAGGCGGCCCGGCAGTGGCTCGACGAAACTAGGCGCCCAGTCACCAAAGACGTAGTGTCCTCTAAGGGCCCTGATCGCTTTGCCGCGGTACAAGCAATGGAAAGCCCTTCATCGTGATCATACTGTGCCACAGGATCAATGACTTGGGGCACGCCGCCAAACTCGGCGTCTGTCACAAAACCACTCTGGATACCATTGTCATCGAAGCAATACGAGCCATCTTTGATTCGCCAACCGTAGTTGCCGCCAGCATGAACGATATCAACCTCTTCAATATCGTTCTGGCTGGGCTCGTTAACTTGGCGATACCCTTTGGAGCGACGCGTTAGCCATCCAGATAACCGAGAAACCCGTCGCCTCAGCCCCCGCTACCAATTGACGTCTTCGACCGGAGCTTGATAAATTAACCGCTGGCATGCTCATGGGCTTGATCTAAGTGG
>Ga0209715_1001233_pt1 | contig 21006 bp, 17 predicted proteins | sample COGITO_mtgs_1205_2_FD_184809 | JGI IMG/M metagenome (GOLD analysis project Ga0209715, IMG submission 184809) | Pelagic marine microbial communities from North Sea - COGITO_mtgs_120503 (SPAdes) (version 2) | ecosystem: Environmental > Aquatic > Marine > Epipelagic ... | reverse complement strand
AGCACGCCATAGGCGCGCCCAATCTGGTTGAGTAACTCCGTTTTGTTCTCTTCGAGATATTTAAAGCGCGCATTGAGTTCGTGATCGATGATCGTCTTCAACACATTGCCCAAGCGCTCCAAAATTTCGCCTTCACTCTCACCCAGGGTTTGCTGGTTTGAGATCTGAAAAATATGCCCGGTGGCATCCGAGCCTTCACCAAACAGACCACGCACGGTAATCCCCAATTGGTTGACCGCGCGGATCACTCGCTCCATCTGACCAGAGATCACTAATCCCGGTAGATGCATCATCACCGAGGCACGTAACCCAGTGCCCAAATTCGTCGGACAAGCGGTCAGATAACCAAACTCAGACGTGAACGCCACATCGATTGTTTTTTCTAATTCCGAATCGAAGGCATTAATCTGCTTCCAGACCGACTTCAAATTGAAACCGGTCTTCAAAAATTGAATGCGTAAGTGATCCTCCTCATTGATCATCACCGAACAAGTCTGTCCCTTGTTAATGTAGACCCCTGCGCCGGCGTCGCCCTCAGACAGTTCACGGCTAATCAGGTGCCGCTCCACCAGCACTTGCTTTTCGAGATCAGACAGCTCAGCAATATCAAAAAAAGCTCCCTTATCCATCTGCGACAAAGTACCAATCTGTTCGGCACAGCGCGTCAGCACCTCTCGGCGTTGTTCCACATCGGCGCGCTCAGGAAATGGTGGACCGACCAGATTACGGGCAAGCCGTATGCGAGTGCTCAGCACCACCGGAGCGGCTTTTTTCGAGTGCTGAGTCAATTCCGCCTGATCGTTATTAATCAGTGCTTCAATCATTGTTGTGGGACCTCCATCGCCTCAGCATCTTCGATCGCTTTAATCTGATCTCGAAATTCAGCCGCCTGCTCGTAAGCTTCCTCAGCAATCGAACGGGCCAGCGCCTCCTTCAAGTGCTTCAATTCCAGCTGACTCGAATGACGACTCAAGGCGACTTGCGGCACTTTTCCCTTATGCGAGGTCCCCGCATGCATATCCTCTAAGACGGGAAATACCAGCGTCTTAAAAACCCCATAACACTCGGCACAACCTAAACGCCCGCTGCGACGAAAATCAGCAGTCGTGTGACCACAAGACGGGCAAACTTGCTGCTCTTCGACCGAACCAGGTGTGAGCGGTGTCTTCGAAAGCAAGTCAGCCAATGAAAAACCTTCCGGATCCGTCACCCCTTTCTTCTGAGCACACGACTCGCACAGATCCACTTTGTGGATCTTATTGTTCACAATCTGCGTCAGATGTACGGTTGCTTCCTTACTGCAAATGCTGCACTTGAGGTTCTCTGGCATAATAATTAGGATATGGATTTGAGTGTGCTTGGCAAAGCGAAAGTTTAGATCGGAAACGCTGGAATACGTCTAGGGGGATGACGTTGCAGGTTGCGACAAGCCTCGGCACATTAAGTGCCAATTGAAACGGCTCAAACCTCGCAGCAGGGTGCGCAGCCTAAAACCCACAATGCGGCAGCAGTTAGAGCATGGTCCCTTCAATCGAGGAACGCCGACGAAAGCTTTTCAGGAATTTGGCGGTAATCGGCCCAGGCTGCCCCGAACCAATCACACGTGCATCGATTTCAACAATCGGCACGATTTCGGCAGCGGTGCCGGTGAGAAATACTTCATCGGCAACCCATACATCGTAACGCGTCATATTGGCCTCGCGCCAAGGGATGCCCAACTCATCAGCAATCGCCAAAGCAGTGTCGCGAGTAATGCCCTTCAGCGCACCCGCGCTAGCAGACGGCGTAATCAGTTCTCCCTTGTGAACGATAAACACATTATCGCCGGTACACTCTGCAATATAGCCCTGATCGTTAAGCATAATAGCTTCATGATAACCAAGGTGCTGAGCTTCAATCTTCGCTAGAATGTTATTCAGATAGTTCAGCGACTTGACCGTCGGCGGCAGCGCGGCTGGGTTACAACGACGCGTGGGCACCGTGATAATCTTCAAGCCGTTGTCGTAAAACTCCTGCGGATACAGCTGGATGGTGTCCGCGATGATAATCAGTTGAGGGTGATCGCAATTTTTGATCGACAGACCCAAGCTGCCCACTCCGCGTGTAACGACGAGACGAATATATCCATTTTGCAAGCCATTCGCGCGACAGGTCTCGCAAACCGCATCAGAGATCTGTTGGCGCGTCCAAGGCATCTCCAGCATAATCGCCTTGGCGGAATACTCCAGGCGTTCCAGATGCTCTTCGAGCTTGAACACGCAGCCGTTATACAGACGAATCCCTTCAAAAATACCGTCACCGTAGAGTAACCCATGATCGAAAACGGACACCTTCGCCTCGCTTTGATCGACCAGCTTATCATTCAAATAAATCTTCATAAAATGGCGATGATGGAGGCTGATTTGGTTTTGTCTAGCCTGCATCGTAACTCAGGTGCGAGTTCCTCTCGAAAAATACACTCTGAGCAAAAAATCGCCCACAAAAAAGCCCCGCCATTAACCGACGGGGCTTTCGAAAAAAACGCTCACTTCCTACACATCCATCGCGATATATTGATCGCGCAGCTGCTCGACCACACTTGGGTCTGCGAGTGTCGAGGTATTGCCAAGCTCCTTGCCCTCGGCAATATCACGCAAAATACGGCGCATGATCTTACCGGAACGCGTCTTGGGCAAATCAGACGAGAATAGAATACGCTCGGGACGGGCAAATTTACCAATGCCCTTATCAATCATCGTAACCAACTCCTTGCGCAGCTGATCGTCATGAGCACGTCCATCAATCACAGTAACAAAAGCAATCAGCCCCTGCCCCTTGATCTCATGCGGCACCCCCACCACGGCCGATTCCGCAACGTCCGGATGCTCCACAAACTCGCTTTCTAACTCAGCGGTGCCGATACGGTGACCGGAAACGTTCACCACGTCATCCACACGACCCAAAATCCAAATATAGCCATCCTCATCACGCCGTGCACCATCTCCAGGGAAATAGTACTCTCCGTTCCACTTACACCAATAGGTATCTTTGAAACGTTGCGGATCTCCGTAAATGCCCCGCAACATGCCAGGCCATGGCTGCTTAATCGCAAGAATTCCGGCTTCGACCTCTTCACCTTCATCGGTTAGTATCGCCGGCTCGACCCCGAAAAACGGAAGTGTCGCGCAACCCGGCTTGGCTGGCGTCGCCCCCGGCATCGGGGTCAGCATGTGACCACCAGTCTCAGTTTGCCACCAAGTATCAACAATCGGACAACGCTCGCCGCCAATCATTTTGTGATACCACATCCATGCTTCAGGGTTAATCGGCTCTCCAACGGTCCCAAGCAGGCGTAGCGAGGACAAATCACGCCCCTTCAGCCAATCATCGCCCCATTTCATAAAGGCGCGAATCGCAGTCGGTGCGGTGTAAAAAATTGACACCTTGTATTTCTCAATAATCTCCCAGAAGCGGCCCTCATCGGGATGATTCGGCGCGCCTTCATAAATCACCTGCGTCGCACAATTCTGCATAATGCCGTAGATGATATAAGTATGCCCGGTAATCCAGCCAACGTCGGCGGTGCACCAGTAGACATCATCCGGCTTCAAATCGAATACATACTTGGAGGTCAGATAACTGAACACTTGATACCCCGCCGTGGTGTGCATCACCCCTTTCGGCTTGCCGGTCGTCCCACTGGTGTAGAGCAAGAACAGTAAATCCTCCGCTTCCATTTCTTCGGCAGGGCAGTCAGCACTCATACCGTCCATAAGTTCATGGTACCAGAAATCGCGGCCATCACGCATCGGGCAATCGATCGGATGCGCGTCACCTCGCTTCACAACGATCACCTCTTTGATTGATTCACAATTGTCAACGCCCTCATCGACGATCTTCTTCAACTCGAGAACCTTACCACGGCGATAACCACCATCCGCCGTGATTACAGAACGCGCATCACTGTCAATCACACGATCGCGAATCGAGTCCGCGGAGAACCCAGCAAAAATAACCGAATGCACCGCACCAATGCGCGCGCAGGCCAAAACAGAAACCACTAGTTCCGGCACCATGGGCAAATAAATCGCAATGCGATCGCCCTTTTGCACGCCCCGCTGCTTCAAGACATTAGCAAAACGACACACCTCTGCGTGCAACTGCGCATAACTAATATCGCGAGTATCACCCGGCTCGCCTTCCCAGTGAATCGCAATTTTATTACCACGCCCTTCGTCAATGTGACGATCCAGACAATTATAAGACAAGTTGGTCCGGCTCCCATCAAACCACTTATAAAATGGAGCCTCCGACGCATCGAGCACAGTATCCCATTTTTTAAACCAGTGCAGATCCTCCGCCGCTTCAGCCCAAAAGGCTTCAGGTTCTTGAATGCTCTTCTTATAGAGCGCGCGATAGGCATCCATGCTACCTATGTGAGCTTGCTCGGCGAATGCGGGGATGGGCGAAAACTTCCGATGCTCGTGCGAAACAGTTTCCATAGTAGAGTGGTCAGTCGACATAATCAAAATTCAATTTAATAGTTCAAGGGGCAGAGAATTCTTATCTCGAATAAAAGCATCGCTAATAGTATTATGCGAATAAATACGCTCCGTTCGCTCAATTACTTTGTATAAATCACAATTGAAGTCAGGAGTTTCCCGAAAGCTGTTGACAAGGCCCACGAGCAACAGCATCTAAACCAATTCTTCGCGTCAGAACGACGCACTTTGATAATGGAAAACTTTGCAGATCAGTGCCTCGACATGGCCCAGTCAATTCTGGGACATAATCTCGAATCGATCAGCGAACAGGGTACAATCTCCCCTGTTGCTGGTGAAAACAGTCGCCTCGACGAACCGGGGCATGCCGCCCTTGCGATCGGTGAGTATTACCGTGCGACAAACGAAACAACCCTCGGCGGACACGACCTAGTCGATTTGACCGCCCGCTGCGTCACCGCGCAGGTGTTCACTGAGCAAGAGATGGAAAATGGCCTCGCCTATTCCGCCCTCGGCCTGTTGTCCTTCGGCCCAGCCAAGGACCGCAACCCAGTATGGGAGCGCCTACTCGATCCAACTCGCGAGCAACTCGACAAGCTACTGCTCGAGCGCAGCGATTACGACAATCACTTTCAGAGCTTCAACATCGCTAAGGCTGTCACTCGTTTCAGCCTCGGTCTGTCGAAGAAAGATGAAACCGGACGCCTGATCGACCGCTTCCTTGAGCGCATCGAGTCCAGCTCCTCCACTGGCTACTTCGACGATGCCAGCGGTGAAGCAGGCAAGCTCAGCGGCGCATTCGACATCTACGGGGTGCTCAGTTTCGTCTTCATCCGTCAAGCTCTACAACTGCACTCCAATCTCCACTTGCGCGAACGCAAGCTGCCGAGCCTGCGCACCTATTCAGAGAAGTACCTGAAGCTCATCCCGGATCTGGTACGCCAAGACGGCACTGGCTTCGCCTACGGACGCTCTCTCGGCGCGTACGGACAGATGCACTGCATCAGCCTCATCCTTCAAGCACTGCGCGACGGATGGATCGCCGATAACCAGCGCGATCTGTATACCGATACAGTACGTCGCTTGTTCATGAACTTCTTCGCGACCTACCTCGACCAAGAACACGGTTACTTGGTAATCCGCGATGAAGAGCGTAGCACCGTCCCTTACCACACCACACGCATGGCAAACTTTGACGCTGCGCGCTACCTGTGCCAATGGGCTCGCCTCGCACGCGCCACCAAAGGCAGCGCAGCACCTAGCTCGCCGGTAGCACCACGCAAGGTCGCACGCTACATCAGCTTCGACAAGTCCCACAAAAAGGAGCAAGGTCTCTTCGTTTATCAGGATCCTGAATCTGGCCTATCGCTGCAATTGCCACTCATCGCTTCCGGCGAACAAGGCAAAGGTACTTCCGATTATCTCGCCTTCCCGCACGCACCAGGTCTCTTCGACTGGCCGGTCGACAAGTATCTGCCGATCATGATGCCCGAACTTACCTTCGGCGACAAAGTCATTGTGCCCTCGTTCTACGGTAAGAACTGCACAACTTCGATGGGGCTGCGCAACGCTCTTACTTTCAAGTATGATCAGCCAGAATTGATCACCAAGGACGAACAATTAGTCCCCGGCTTGGGTAGCTGTAAAGTGATGTGGTCCTTCAAGGGCGGCATCATCAACTGCGAATTCTGCTTCACTGTAAAACAACAGGTACAGCTCGATCGCATGCGCTACATCCTCGCGATCGCCGCACCACACAGTCGCTACCGTGTCGGCACATCCTTTACTCTCGGCGAAGAAGGCCATCGCACCAACGTTGTGAAGGACGACTTCCAAGCAGAATGGAAGGAGCTCGAAACCGTCACCGAAGATCCGGACTATCGCACTTACTACGGTAACATGCACTACTTGCAAATCCTCGAGCGCGACCACCCGTTGGTAATGCGCCCCGGAATTCAGTATCGTCTGGCACTTTCGTTTGAGCCAGACATCGCTTTCGCCGAAGAATAAAAACTTCGTTTTGAACCAATTTAGAATGCCGCAACCCTACGTTTGCGGCATTCTTCATTTCCAGAGAACACCTCCGATTTCTAGCTATGCTGTCTGTACGAATTATCCCCTGCCTGGATGTCCATGATGGTCGCGTCGTCAAAGGCGTGAACTTCGTCAACCTAATCGACGCTGGTGATCCGGTTGAACAAGCCAAAGCCTACGAGCAACAAGGCGCCGACGAACTGGTGTTCCTCGACATCACCGCATCCAGCGATGAGCGCAACACCATGATCGACGTGGTCAAGCGCACTGCCTCGGAGTGCTTTATGCCACTCACCGTCGGCGGTGGCCTACGCAACGTGGACAACATCCGCGACATGCTCAACGCCGGGGCCGACAAGGTGAGCCTCAACACCGCTGCCGTCACAGACCCCGAACTCATACGCAAGGCCTCCGCTAAATTCGGCAATCAGTGCATTGTGGTCGCAATCGATGCCAAGCGCTGTGGCGATGAAAACCGCTGGGAAGTCTACACCCACGGCGGACGCCGCCCCACCGGGCTCGACGCCATTGAATGGGCCAAGCAAGTCGTCTCCCTCGGCGCCGGGGAAATCCTCCTCACCAGTATGGATTCCGATGGCACCAAGGCCGGATTTGACAATGGCCTCAACCGTGCAGTCAGCGAAGCGGTCGAAGTGCCTGTTATCGCCTCTGGTGGTGCAGGAACCCTCGACCATCTAGCCGACGCGATCACCGAAGGTAAAACCAGCGCTGTGCTCGCCGCATCCATTTTCCACTTCGGCACCTTCACCATTCGCGAAGCCAAACAGCACCTGCAAAGCCGCGGACTGCCAGTGCGCTTGTAACCAGGCCGTGTGCGCTTGCTTTCAATTGCGAGAATAGAGCCGGATCAATCACACGAGGAACGCCTGCGCGGAATGTCAACTAGTCGAATCCGTTGATCAACGACGACTCTCCTGAGTAGTTGTGAATTGAAACAAGCGGCAAACATCGAAAGAATACGTTTCAATTTCAAACGAACAACACCGTGCACACCATCGATTGCCACACCCACTGCTACCCACCGGAAATTGCGGCCGATCCGCGCGCATGGGCGGAGTCACACGGAGAGTCGCACTGGGCCGATCTAGTGGCGCCACTCGATCGACCTTCCATTCAAGGCTGGGCCACCCTCGAGCAAACACTGGCCGCTATGGACGCAGCGAAAGTCCAAAAGTCCGTCTTGCTCGGCTGGTATTGGGAAAACCAAGCCACCTGCCGCGCACAGAATCGAGTGATTGCCGAATGGGTACAGACCGCGCCAGAACGCTTAATCGGATTTGCCGCGATTCATCCCGGTCAGTCAGCCACCAGTGTCATTGATCAATTGGAACACGCCCGAGCGCTCGGCCTCCGGGGGGTCGGCGAACTACACCCCGGCATACAGCGCTTCAGCTCCGCCAGCCCCGGCTGGCAGGCACTGGCCGATTGGTGCGTCGCGCACGACTGGCCGGTCAACTTGCACGCCACCGAAGCCGTCGGCCACGACCATCCCGGCAGCGTCCCCACACCGCTGAATGATTTCCTCCATATGGCCGAAGCATCGCCTGACCTGAAGCTCATTCTCGCCCACTGGGGCGGTGGCTTGGCATTCTTCGAACTGAACCCGCGCCTGCGCAAGCTGCTGAAGAACGTCCGGTATGACACCTCGGCAAGCCCCCTGCTCTACGAGCCAAGTATTTTCCGGCGCGTCATCGATATCGTCGGCGTCGAGAAAGTCCTGTTCGGCTCCGACTATCCGCTGCGACTCTACCCTCGAAAGCAAAAAAAACCTGACTACAGTACATACCTTCAATCAATTCGCACAGAAGCCAACCTGAGCCCCAACGAATTGAATGCGATTCTACACGAAAATTTCAACCAGCTGCTGCCAACTTAGCCGAACCTCACACACCACCAGTGCGCACTCATTCAAAAAAGACACACGCGATCGATCAATCGAAGTAAGTTTTTCAGTTTAGACGCGAAACTTGTATCTAAATGCACCCTCCTTATAATAAGGTATATGAAACCAAGAAGTCTCCGTCACCGTTTGGAAAAATCTGCCAAAGCACTGGTCATCATTCAAAAACACGCTCCCGATGTGGATTGCATTCTGGATGAGAATAAGGGCGAACTCGGCCACCTAATCCTCAACTTCGCAGACAGCGGCATCAGCCAAAGCAAAATCATCGCACTGGGCAAAGACCTGGAGCACAAAGGCTATCACTTCAAGGAGAAGAAAAGCCCTTGGCTGGGGCAAACCACCTATCTAGGTAAAGCCAATGAAAAAACTTCCATCGTGATCACTCTGCCCATAGTCAAAGATCGCATCGCGATCAACGAAGGCGCTGCCGAACAGCCCTACTCCTTCTCCAAAGCGTAAGCCGCACCAACGAAACTTTCCCCGCATCCCATTTATACCACAACGATCCAACTCAGAGCACATGGCCACTATAGGAAAATTTAATACGCTTCGCATCGTCGAACCGTCGGACCACGGACTCTACCTCGATGGCGGTGAGCACGACACGATTCTGCTGCCGACTCGCTACGTCACGCCTGACATGAAAATCGGCGATGAAATCAAGGTCTTCATTTACAACGACTCGGAAGACCGTCTGGTCGCCACGACGGAGACCCCGCTCGCACAGGCAGGCGAATTCGCCTACCTCGAAGTGGTCAGCGTCAACGAGCGTGTCGGCGCCTTTCTCAACTGGGGGCTGAGCAAAGATTTATTCCTCCCCTTTCGCGAACAAGGCGACCTCTACTTCAGTGAGGGCGATGGCGCAGTGGTCGCTGTCTACGTGGACGAATACACCAACCGTATCGTTGCCTCAACACGTCTACATCGCCACCTCTCGGAAACCAAGCCGCAGTACACGCCCAACACGCCGGTGCATGTATTGATCTACGACGAATCACCATTGGGCTACAAAGCGATTGTCGACAAGGTGCACCGCGGCCTCCTCTACTACGCGGAAACCTCCGACAAGCTGGAAGCCGGCGATCAATTCACTGGCTATATCAAGAAAGTACATGCCAACGGCAACATCGACCTGCGCCGCGATCCCTCTGGATACAGCCGCGTGGAATCACTGACGGATCAAATCATGAACGAACTCCAAGCAGCTGGCGGCACGTTGCCGTTTAACGACAAAAGCACACCGGAATCGATTCGTGAAAGGTTCAACACCAGCAAGAAAGCATTTAAACTGGGTATCGGCGCGCTTTACAAACAGCGCCAGATTCGGATCACCGAAGCAGGCATCGAAAAAGTTGAGCCTGCCGGCACAGACCACCAATAACGCTGCGAGACTCGCCCGCCGTCCATACACCCACGCCAACCACGGCTGAACCCGAATTCCCAGCCCTGACAGCTCACTTCTCTATCAAATGATCTCTTTCAACCTATTCGGCATTCCCGTCCGCATCGAACCATGGTTTTGGATTACCATGGCACTGATTGGTGGTGGTCTCAGCGCAAACGATTCACTCAGTATATTGCTGGTCTTCGTGTTTATGCTCGCTGGCTTCATCTCCATCCTGGCTCACGAGCTCGGGCACGCATTAACCGTTCGCAAATTCGGCCTACCGACAGCCATCACCCTGCGCGCCTTTGGCGGCTATGCCAGCTATCCAGCTGGGGTGCTGAGCCGCAGACAGTCCTTTTTCGTAACGGCGGCAGGCCCCGCAGTACAATGCACACTTGGCATTGTACTACTCGCCATCCGTCACTACGTGGCAATCCCACCAGAGTCCCTGCTACATGCCCTATGCTTCGATCTGATTAGTATCAGCATTATTTGGGCAATCCTAAACTGCCTGCCAATTTACCCGATGGACGGCGGCCAGATGCTCGCTGCCATCCTCGGCCCCAAACGCGCACACTATGTGCACCTGATCGGCGCACTCTGCGCCGTCATCATTGGCTTGGCGGCGTTCAGTCTGTTACAAACATGGTTGCTCCCACTATTCATGGGCCTGTTCGCCTGGCAAAACTGGCAGGCCTTTCAACAACGCACGAGCTGAAGGCCGGATTCGCGGTTAGCTAGGGATCGCCCAAGCCATGGCCTGAATCACTTCACGCGGCGCATTGTACCGGTCGCTGAGAACCAGTATCTACACAGGCCTGCGCGGCTATACTTGACCTCGAAATCCAAGCAATTAGCCGTCAGCTAAACCATTCACCATGACACCTCCCAACGACAGTCCTCCGACTCCAGAGAGCTCAATCGACACAGCCGACTGGGGACGTACGGAATACAAGGACGCACTAGAGCGCCAGAAAGCATTGGTCGATCGACGACGTTCGGGTACAGCTGCGGATACGTTGGTCCTGACCGAACACGCCGCAGTCTACACAATCGGCATGCGAAAAGGTGCCGACCAACATCTAATTTGGAACGAAGCACAGCTTAAGTCACAGGGCATCACGGTGGTGCGCAGTAATCGCGGTGGGGACATCACCTACCACGGCCCCGGTCAAATCGTCGGTTATCCGATCATATCGCTTCAACAACGCCGCGATTTACATGCTTACCTGCGCGATCTGGAAGAAGTCGTGATTCGCACACTGTCGAACTTCGGACTCAAAACCGCCCGCCGCGAGGGCAAAACCGGCATCTGGCTAGACGAACGTAAAATCTGCGCGATTGGCGTCGCTGTGCGCTCTTGGATCACGTACCATGGCTTTGCACTCAATGTGAGCCCAGACATGAGCCACTTTTCAGGCATCGTCCCTTGTGGCATCACCGACGGGACCGTCACCTCGATGCAAGCGGAATTGGGCAAGACAATTGATCTGGGTGCAGTAAAAGCGTGTTTAGCTGTTGAATTTCAAAAGGTTTTTCGGAACACTGCCCCCACTCATGAACAATCGTAAACCAGAATGGCTCCGCGCCAAGCTGCCCACCAGCGTTGAATACAAGGCGGTGCGCGAGATCGTAGACACGAATGACCTGCACACAGTGTGCAAAAGCGCCCAGTGCCCGAACATGGGCGAATGCTGGTCACGCGGCACAGCGACGGTCATGATCCTGGGTAATATCTGCACGCGTTCGTGCACTTTTTGCGCCATCCAAACCGGCCGTCCCACCGAGCTTGACCTAGGTGAGCCCGCGCGTGTGGCAGAATCGATCGCCCGCATGAACTTAAAACATGCGGTCATCACCTCTGTGGCGCGTGACGATTTGAAAGATGGTGGCGCGTCCGTCTGGGCTGCCACCATCCGTGCGGTCCACCACCGCAGCCCAGAATGTGCGGTCGAGGTACTGACGGCGGACTTCCGCGGCCAACAGGAGTACCTGGATGTCGTGCTCGACGCCTGTCCAGACATTTTCAATCACAACCTCGAAACCGTGAAGCGCCTGCAGCGACCAATCCGTAAAACTGCGCGCTACGATCGCTCTCTTTGGGTGCTGGAACACGCCAAGTCGCGCGGATTTACCACCAAGTCCGGCATCATGCTCGGTATCGGCGAAACAGAGGAAGAGGTTAAGGAAGTATTGCAAGACATGCAAAAAATTGGAGTCGATATCCTGACCATCGGCCAATACCTGCAACCGACAAAGAAGCACCAACCAATCGATCGCTGGGTGACCCCAGAAGAATTCGAAAAGTGGAAGGTTTACGCCCTGAGTATCGGCTTTGGAGCCTGCGAATCAGGCCCACTGGTGCGCTCATCTTATCATGCTGACAAGCAATCCTCGATGTTTGACGTGCGTGCCCGGCGCAAAGAAATGCTCAAAGCGCAGGAAGACGCTGCATTGGCTTCGGTATAGCACCAAGAATTTAGACATGAGAAAAGCGATGAGCCAAGTGGCCATCGCTTTTTTCATGTCGCTAAACGCCGAGCCACTAGCGACTCGGCGCTTTGCGCGGCTGCCCTATTCTTAGATCCAGTCTTCGCCGTGCGACTTCAGCGCGTTGGCTAGTTCTTTCGCAAAGAACGGCCCGCGATAAATCCATCCTGTATAGAGTTGCACCATCGATGCGCCCGCATCGATCTTTTCGCCAGCCGCTTCGGCGGAATCAATCCCGCCGACTCCGATGATGGGCAGCTTACCTTCCGTCGAACGGTGGATGTAATTGATCACGTCATTCGAGCGCTTGCGTAAATCGACTCCCCCACTCATGCCTCCGGTCTCCTTGGAGGTAAATCCGTTGGGGCGTGAAATCGTTGTGTTGGTCGCGATGATCCCATCGTAATTGAGATCCAGCAGCACTTCTACGATCTGATCAATTTCCGCATAGCTCAAATCTGGCGCTATTTTAAGCAACATCGGGTGCGGCTGATGTCCGAGCTTCTTCGCATAACTCTGATTTTCATCGCGCAGCGAGACCAACAGGTCACGCAGATAACTTTCAGACTGCAAGTCGCGGAGGCCCGGCGTATTCGGGCTACTGATATTAATCGTAAAATAGTCCGCCTGATCCGCCAATGTGCGGAACGAAGCCAAATAATCATCCACTGCCTGATCCAGGGGCGTCGCCTTCGCCTTACCGATGTTCACACCAACGGGTATACCACGCTTCCCCTTCGGGTAATGCTTGGACAGACTGTTGAGCATTGCCTCCGAGCCCTTATTATTAAAGCCCATACGGTTTATCAGCGCCTTTTGCTCCGGGTAACGGAACAAGCGGGGCCGCGGATTGCCGGGCTGGGCCTGCGGCGTCACCGTACCTACCTCAGTATGGCCAAAGCCCAAAGCTTCGATGGCCCGTGCGAATTCACCGTCTTTATCCATGCCTGCGGCCAAGCCCACGCGATTCGGAAACTCCAGCCCAAACAGTTGTACTGGTTTATCCTCTCGAACTTGGTTGCAACGACGAATCAACGCGCAAAGTGTAGGCATACTGCCCAATGTCATGAGTGCGGTGCGCCCGCGATCATGCGCTTGTTCCGGATCCATTCGAAAGAGAATTGGACGGATAATGTTTTCGTAGATGCACCCCATGGAATGTAAGTCAGTTAGTCTAGGTTAAGAATTGGGGGAAAGTAACAGTGCTTCTGCATGAAACAATGAAAATCACTCCATTGAAAATTTTCTGACAAAGCACTTTACAATTGGGAATTGGAAGCTTTTACCGTTATACATCAACTCACTACTATAAATAGCCACAACCAAGCGCGACTCATAAAGAAAGCTAGAAAAGACCCCTCAAGCATGGCGAATACAACTGCAAAACTCACCTGGTGCAAAGCCCGCATCGGAGAAGACATGAACTGGTGGACCACGGAAATCAGCGATCCGATCAATTGGGACGTCGATGGCCTCGGGATTATCGACCCCCGCCAATTCCAGCACCTGCTCGATTTGCTAGAGCCATTGAGCGAATACGGACTCCAAACCGAGCTGGTGGAAGATGCGTTCTATGCATTCGGCATCGATGAAATCCAAGAAGATAAGTCGGTACTGCTCAAGCGTGTGCCCGACAACATCCTAGATTCCGACGATCCACTCTTTGCCCTCCCCGATGTACTCGACGAAGAGAAAGGCCCTTACGCCGACCTACTCGACCACATTACCCGACTGCGGGTTAAAATGCTCAACGATCTGATTGAATTCGCACAGAAGTTGACCGTTGAGGAACTCGAAGAAGAAATGCGCGAGTCGCAAAACGGCGATTTCATGGAGGGACGCTCCACGCACTACTTTAGCGAAATCAGCTCGATCTTGGAGTACGTGCCGGAAGGCTTCGAACTGGATGAAGACGAAGAGAAAACACCAGAATCGGAAGATGAGGTGCTTCAAAAGGACCTCGCTGACGTCAATGCCGACACCGATGAGACGCTCGAAGCCGACGACACCATGAAATGGGACGAAGAAGAGGAAGAGCAAGGGGAAGAAGTGTACGAAGAACACACATCCCCACCAGAAGACTCAACCGAAGAAAAATCAGATAAATAAGACACGCTTGTCTAATTTTCAAAAGCCTCGGAGTCTATCCGAGGCTTTTTTGTGCGCACCCAACAGGCGGCAGTGGCCCAATAGTCAACTGCGCGCTGGCAAATCCGATCATCGCAGCCGCCATCGGCTTCGTTAGCCACATAAAACACGTCGTCGTACTTTTATAAACTCTCCCAATTAACCTTGGCTTAAAAAACGAAAGCGCCAAAAAAAATCACCGGACAGCGGCGTACACATTATCGCACAGTGCAAACTGGCAATCCAACCAGCGACCATTACGGTGTCGCCATTATAAACTGCCTGGCAGTCGACGCAGGCCGCAGACATCGAAAAAAAGCCGCACCCTAAGCGGATGCGGCTTTCGAACAGAAAGTCACTCAATCGTGTTATAAACTTACTGGCAGGCCTCGCACTCCTCACCATTCATCATGGCTTCGATAGAGCAGGCTTTCACCTCGGCCTCCGTGTGTTCCTTTTTCGGAGTGTCCACTTGCCCGGCGCGACCGCGCACTTCCTTCTTCACGCTGGTGGTTGCTTTCTCAATGTTGGATGCACCCAGTGTACGGAGGTAGTAAGTGGTCTTAAGCCCCTTGCGCCATGCATCGCGATACATGTGCGAGAGGGCCTTAATGTCGGGCTCAGCTAGGAAGAGATTGACCGATTGTGACTGGTCGATCCACTTTTGGCGCCGTGCTGCCGCATCGACGAAGTATTTATACTCGATACCGAAGGCTGTGCGATATTTGTCGCGCAGGTCTTGTGGAACGCCCTCGATGGCGTCGAGTTCGCCGTCGAAATATTTCACTTGGTCAAGCATTTCAGCTGTCCAAAGACCGCGTCCCTTGAGATCGCGAACGAGGTCGCCGTTGAGCACGATGAAGTCACCGGAAAGATTACTCTTCACGAAGAGATTCTTATAAGTCGGCTCGATGCACGGTGTGGTGCCCATGATATTGGAGATCGTCGCCGTGGGAGCGATCGCCAGCACGTTGGAGTTACGCATCCCTTGCTTGGCGATTTTTTCGCGCAATGGCTTCCAGTCCATCTTACCGGCACGTGGCACTTCGATCAGTTCGCCACGCTCTTGTTCGAGCAGGTCGAGTGTGTCTTGTGGCATCAGGCCGCGATCCCACTTGGACCCTTTGTAGCTGCTGTAGGTGCCATGCTCGGCTGCGATGTCACTCGACGCCTCATAGGCGTAGTAAGCAATCGCTTCCATAAATTCGTCGTTAAACTCGATGGCAGCCTGCGAGGCGAAGGCGATGTCCTTCTTGTAGAGCGCATTTTGCAGCCCCATGACGCCGAGCCCAATTGGGCGGTGACGGCTGTTAGCGGTCTTGGCCGCTTCAGTCGGATAGAAGTTGATATCGATCACATTGTCGAGCGCACGCACCGCGATGCTGATCGTTTCGCGCAACTTAGCATGATCGAGATTCCCATCTTTATCCAAGTGCGACTCGAGCACAACAGATCCCAGATTGCAGACCGCGGTTTCTTCGTCGCAGGTGTTCAGGGTGATCTCGGTGCAGAGATTCGAGCTGTGGATCACTCCGCAGTGATCTTGCGGGCTGCGAATATTACACGGGTCTTTGAATGTAATCCAGGGGTGCCCCGTCTCGAAGATCATCTTCAGCATGGCTTTCCACAAATCAATCGCCGGGCGCTTTTGACCGAAGATTTCACCGCGCTCGGCCATGGCTTCGTATTCGCAATAGCGCGCTTCAAAGGCCTGACCATACAGCTCGTGCAGATCAGGGCATTCGTTAGAACGGAACAACGTCCACTCTTGGCGAGCTTCCATGCGCTTCATAAACAAGTCGGGAATCCAATTCGCGGTGTTCATGTCATGCGTGCGGCGACGATCGTCTCCGGTGTTCTTACGCAGCTCGAGAAAATCGTCTATATCGTTGTGCCATGTTTCAAGATAGGCACAACCGGAACCGCGACGCTTGCCTCCCTGATTGACGGCGACCAGTTGGTCATTGTGCAACTTGAGGAACGGAATAACCCCTTGGGACTCTCCGTTGGTACCCTTGATAAAGCCACCGGTGCCACGAACCGCGGTCCATGAACCCCCCAAGCCTCCCGCCCACTTGGAGAGAAAGGCGTTGTCGGCAATACCGCGGTGCATGATCGACTCAATGCTGTCGTCGACCTTGTAAAGGTAGCAGGAAGAGAGCTGCGAGTGAAGCGTACCGGAATTAAACAGTGTCGGCGTGGACGAGCAGAAACGGCGGCTCTTGTAGAGGTTGTAGAGACGCAGCGCGTAGCCTTCACGATCCTCCTTTTCATCGTGAAAGAGCCCCATTGAGACACGAATCCAGAAGTATTGCGGCACCTCAAGGCGGCGGTGCTTCTTGCTGGTCTTATCGACGATCAAGTAGCGGTCATACATCGTCTGTACTCCGAGGTAATCGAAGTCGAGGTCGGCGGAGGGATCGAGCGAGTCCGCGATCTTGTTCACATCGAAGTCGAGCAGTTTTGGATGCACACGATCGATTTCGATCGCGCGCTTGAGGTATGGCTTGAAGCCACGGCGATGCGCTTCCTTGAGCTGCTCGACGCCGTCGCGAACGATATCCCAATCCAGAACTTCTTCATAGATATAAGTCAGCAGGATACGAGCCGCGAAACGTGCGAAGTCCGCATCACGCTCAATCATACTCTTAGCATTCAGAATAATGGTCTTCTGCAAGTCTGCACGCTTCATTTCAGGGTAAAGCGAGCGGCGCAGCTCTTTCTCGATCTGGTCGAAGCTGAGATTCAAATCGAGCCCGATCATACCGAAATCGATGCGGCGCTTAAGATCCACGGCATCCCAGAAGCTGCTTTCACCGTTTTCTTCGGTGACCACGATCATCGATTCTTGTCGCGACTCGTCGATGGTCACGCTGCCAGTCTCTTCGCGCAAACGTGAGCGATGTGCACGATGCAAAATGTAGGCTTCAGCCACCTTAAAGTGCCCCTGGCGCATCATTTCTTCCTGCACGGCATCTTGCACGTCTTCGATATTGATAAACGCCTGCCCACCACTGTTAAGACGATCAGTCGCCGCACGGGCGACTTCAACGGCTGGCTCGGAATCAAGGTGCAAGGATAGAAAAGACTTACGCACTGCGACTTCAATCTTCGCTTCGCTCCACGGCACCACTTGTCCATTGCGACGAATCAAGCGAATTGAAACCGGAGCGCGCTCACGATCTTGACCTTGACCGCGACCAAATACCAGGCTCTTGGCCACGTCGTGCGCGTCGTTTTCGATCAATGCTTTCTCGATCAGAATATGAATATCGTGCGCGGAAAGCTTGAGTGCGCCGCCTTGCTCAACCGAAGCGTTTAACACCTTGCCCACACTCTCAGCGATACTCGCCACAAACTCTTGATTCGCAGCAGTGAAAATATCTTCCACTTGACGAGACAGGAGCAAATCGGTCAATGCAGCTCCGATGGTGTCAGCCACTTCAGCGAGATCGAAATCACACTCGCCGCTCTGCAATGAAACTTTAATTTCTGCGAGTTGCAAGCGATCTGAACCGACCACAGCGCGCCAGTCATAGCCTAGTTTTTGGTCCTTGGGAGTCGAAGCGAAACGCTTCAGTTCGAGATCTTGTTCGAATGATATTTTTTGGATCATCAGTGTTGATTTGTTGGGGTTCGGTACAGCTGCCGACACTCTTGCTAAAGGAAGAAACTTTATGATAATAGTAACAGAGTGCGCGCCGCGGCACGCACTCCGAGAAAATTAATCGCCGAAAAATCGTTTACAGTTCGTCGTCATCCACCTGAGCCATCGCAGATGACTTCTGGTATTCGGTGACACGGCCTTCGAAGAAATTTTGCTCTTTCTTAATGTCCATCATTTCAGCCAGCCATGGGAATGGATTCTCCACCCCAGGTTTGATCGGCAGGAGTCCAACCCCTTCGAGGCGGCGGTCGGCGATGTAATCAATGTATTGGCAGAACTCATCTGCGCTCAGACCAACGGAATTAACCGGCAAGCAGTCGCGAATGAAATCCTTCTCAAGAGAAACCGCTTCACGCATCAGATCGCGGAGTTCTTCTTTGAATTCCGGCGTCCAGACATCTGCATTCTCCTCGATCAAATCCATAAGCAAGTTACGGAATACCTCGATGTGATTCGACTCGTCACGCAAGGTGTAGCGAAACATCTGGCCGAGACCAGGAAACTTGTTTTGACGGTAGAGCGAAAGCACCATGCCGAACAAACCATAGAACTGAGTACCTTCCATACACTGACCGAACAGGAACAAGTTCTTTGTAAAGGCCTGCTTGTCCGCGGTTGTGCTCAAATCCATATCGCGACGCAGAGCGCGCGAGTTGTTGACCACGAAGTTGGTTTTACGCGCAATGGTAGGAATATCCTCAAACATCGCCTCACACTCGTGCGGGTTGATCCCCAACGAGCTGATCATATAGACCAAAGAATCGGCGTGGATGTTTTCTTCGTGTGCATGACGACCGAGCAGAAGCTTGAGCTCGGGGGCAGTCACCAACTCACGAGTCACGTGCTGAACGTTATCGCCGACAATCCCCTCCGCAGCGGAGAAATAGCCGATCGCCATTTTGATAATCCAGCGCTCCGCATCCGAAAGATCCTCACTGCGCCACAACTCCACGTCCTTCTGCATTGGGATGTCTTCAGGCTCCCAGTGATTGTTCTTCATGGTCTTGTACAGATCGTACGCCCATTGGTATTTGAGCGGCAGGATATTGAAGAACATCGTATCCTTACCGTTGATAATCTGTTTCGATGCGTACGCTTCTTCCGCCTTTGCCTGATCAAGAACAAAGGTTTTATCGCCGATTGTGTAGGATTTTTCCATGTGATGCTATAAGTTGTAGATGAATGTTGGGTGTAGCTAAAGGTCGTTAAAAAAAGGACAACATAACAGGTTTTTTTTGGAAAAAATTACCGCGAAAACTGAAAACGTTGAATGCTAGCAAGATAGAAAAAGCTAGCCTGCTAAATGGGACTTTTGGATGTCAGACAATGCTCATCTGGGTTTGCGCTGTCAAACAAACGAACACCGCATCTGGTATGTTTTTCAAAAACAAACACTATATATAGCGATTACACTCCATTTACGCGCACATCACAGAAGATCTATTATGCGCCAAATCGTTCACAGCGCGGAGTTTGCAACTAGCCACCAGCGACTATTTAAAGCAGCAAAAATTCGCCCGCCAAGACTATAGATTGAAACGAAGTTGCCAGCGCTCAAAAATAACCCTGGGAGGGTGCAACTTTCTTTGCCTAAAGGCGATTACTACAGTAACTATGGACGCCTGCACAGATACGACGACCCCACGAACTTGGACGACACCTTCCCACGCGCCCACCTGCATCATGGCGAAAGCCCCCCAACACAACACAGCCCCCACTCCAATTGTAGAAGACATTGACAGCGCCTGCCTGCGCGCCATCGCTGACGGCGACCGCAACGCCTTCGCCAGCCTAGTCGAACGCTGGCAGGTGCATCTGATCAACTTTTTCTACCGCTCGACCCACAACCGAGCCGACGCCGAAGACCTCGCTCAGGAAACCTTCCTCGACCTCTACCGTGCCGCCCCCCGCTACACCGCGCGCGGCACCTTCAGCGCCTTCATCTTCACCCTCGCACGCCGGCGCCTGATCGACAGCTACCGCAAACGCTCACGCCGCCCGCTCGACCTGATCGACCCCAACGACTACTTCATGCAGCAACAGGCGGACCAAGCCAACGCCACGACCGACATCGAAGAAGCCTTCCACCGCGCACTCGCCAGCCTCTCCGAAAACCAGCGCAATGCCATCCTTATGCTGCAACAGCAAGGACTCTCCTACGATGAAATCGCCCTCGCCCTCGACGCCAGCATCAGCTCGGTCAAGACCTGGATCCACCGCGCACGCATACACCTTCGCAAAGAACTAAAAGACTTCGCATAACCAGCCGCTCGACTTTAAAAATGAAAACCACCGACTCACGCAACCCGCTCGACCGGAAAATCGACGACCTTCTCGCCAGTCGCCCACTGCAACCCAGCAGTGACTTCACTCAGCGCGTACTCGCCGCCGCAGATGACCTACCCGCGCCCAAAGCCAGGCCCAGCCACATCAGTAAGCTGGTACACTTCGCCCTACCGGCGGCGGCCGCCATCGCGGCGGCATGCCTACTCGTACAGTTCATCGCCACCACGCCAGCCGTCGACCACCCATCGACACTATCCGCCGCCGACATCCAAGAAATCTTTCTCCTCGAAGAAGGACTTTCCGGATTCACTCAACTGCAAGACGACCACTTAAGCAGCGACGCTCTCCTCAACACACTCGAGGCCCTGAAATTCGACATTAAATCATGAACACACACCGACTTCTTTCCTTACTTTGCTGTATGCTGCTCACCGCCACCAGCAGCGTGTGCCCCGCCGCAACGTCACCGCAGGCTACCCCAGAGCAACCCGACAAGCCCCACACAGAGACACGCCTACTCCAACAGTTGCTCCAAATGGAAGATCAACAACTGACCAACCTGCGCCAAACCATTGAGCACATCGAACAAATGACACCCGAAGCAAAGGCC
>Ga0209715_1001232_pt1 | contig 21050 bp, 14 predicted proteins | sample COGITO_mtgs_1205_2_FD_184809 | JGI IMG/M metagenome (GOLD analysis project Ga0209715, IMG submission 184809) | Pelagic marine microbial communities from North Sea - COGITO_mtgs_120503 (SPAdes) (version 2) | ecosystem: Environmental > Aquatic > Marine > Epipelagic ... | reverse complement strand
GTTCGACCGGCCAGTCGCGGTCGAATTCAGAGTGCGCATCGATGTAGAGGCGAAGCTCCCAGTTCGGGGTGTTGCCGAGGGCTGCGAACAGTGGCTTGCGATACGGGCTGACTATGTTGGTCAGCAGGGCAATGCGAGTGGTCGTGGTGTTGTTATACTCGACATATTGGGTTGAGCTGGATGGGAGGATCGATCCCTTGAGGCCGCCGAGCATTAGTGGGATCTTGAGAAGGCCGCGAATGCATTGCTCCGGCTGTCCTTTGATCAGTGCTGGGGTGCCTTTTGCGCAGAGTGCTGGGGCACTGGCTAGGCGCTTGGCAGCGCGCAACAATGGGTGTGCCCCCGTTTTGGTGCGCCGCAGGGTGTGTTCGTAGGTCAGGCCTCCGCGATAGGTGCGCATCCACAACCATTTAAATTGAGCGCGATTTTCGGGGACGAATTCGGATACGATCGCTTCGGCGCAGCTGCAGAAGCTCGCGGCCTTGGCCTCCATCCGTGCGAAGAGGTCGCTGTCAGATCCTCCACTGCGGCCTAGTTTCGGGTCAAAGCGAAAATTATGCTCAGTGAACCACTTGGCTTTCACCAGCGTGTTACTGGTGCGCGTGCCTCTCCAGTCGATCGCAGTGCCAGTGGCAGTGGCAGGTTTGTCGTAGAATCGGCCACGGGTCATCCATGGCTTTGAATCTTTGTTCAGGATGCCGATGACCGGGCCGAATTGGGCATCGGCATCGTATTTTGAATCGCTGTCGTGGAAGGATGTGAGCCATTCCTTGCAGACGAACTCGTCGTCATCGACAAAAACATAGGCATCTGCTGGCCCTAGCTCGAGTGCTGCGTTGCGCGCGTGCGCAATGTTTTGGCGAGGTTCGATCGTGTAGCTGATCTTGCCTAGGTCCTTGGCGATCTTTCTGAAGGCGTCAACCGCGCCTCTGGCAGACCCCTCCTTGTCGTTGTCGACGATACGTAGGTCGATGCGCAGGTTCTCGGGCCGATCGGCAACGTTGATGCTTTCGAGTAGGTTAGCGAGCATTTGCGGGCGATTGTAAGTCGCGACGCAGATCGCCCAAGTTTGTTGCGTGGATGATGTGGTTTGTTCTTTTTCCTGTAGGCGCTGTGTTTGATAACTTCTGCCAGAGACTTTCGCTACTACTATTTGTGTGAGTGCGATGCCGATGAATACCGGGTTGGTGGTGGTGTAGCGTTTGAACAGGCGCTTTGGTTCCATCGCGAGGCGGAATGCCCATTCGAGGCCTGCGCGCTGGAGCCAGCTCGGCGCTTGTTTGACGGCGCCGGCATGGAAGTCGAAGGCTGCGCCGACGCCAAGCATGACGCCTGGAATTTGGTCTTTGTGCGCGCGCATCCAGTTCTCTTGTTTTGGGCAGCCGATGCCGACAAAAGTGATGTGAGGGCGCGCATCCACGAGCGTGCGTGTGGCTTCGCGATCCTCATCCTCGGTCAGCGGACGAAAGGGGGGGATCACCGTCGCGACGATCTGGATGTCGGGGAACCACTTGTTTAAATTCTCAATGAGCTTAGGCATCCGGTCAGGATGGCCGCCGTAGAATGCGATGCGTGCATTTTGAGGGACTGCCCGTTCGAGTAGTTTTAGCATCAATGTCGGGCCATAGACTCGGGATGCAGTGCTTTGTCCAAGTGTGCGAAGCAGCCAGACCAGCGGCATGCCGTCTGTCGTGTTGAGGCTCGATTGTTGCAGTGACTGCTTTAGGTCAGAATCCCACATGCTGGACGTGACTGAGTGCACGTTGCAGATACAGACATAATGTTGCTTGCCGGATAGCGCCCATTTAAGCACGCGATCGCTGGTTTCGTAGTAGTCGAGGCGTGACAGCTGAATGCCGTTGACCCTAGTGGTTGTAATAAGTGCTTGTTGGGGGTGCATTCTGCGGTGCCTTTGTGGGCGGAGCTAGCGTGAAAGTAACTTCTTGAAGACGTAGGCGGCTGTCATTCCAATGAGGACAAGATCGTATCCGACAGATTTGTGGCGAATGTAGTGCAGCTCGCCTTCGAAGCGCAGGCTCCAATCCTTGACCAGTGCGTCGCCCAGTGCGTTTTCATTGACACAGATTTGTCCTATGCTGGTGAGCCCAGGCTTGACTGTGTAGCGGGTTTCGAAACCTGGGATGTGTTTTTTGAGCTCAGCATCAAGCTTTTCGGGGATCGGCCGTGGCCCTACGATGGCCATGTCGCCTCGAATGATGTTCAGCAGTTGTGGCGCCTCGTCGATCTTAAGTTTGCGTAAGATTCGACCGATTTTGGTGACTTCAGAGCTGCCGTTTTGGGTGCCGAGCGCTGTTTTCTTTTCGGCGCCGAGGCGCATCGTGCGAACCTTATAGATCGTGAATGACTCTCCTTTGTAGCCGGGGCGCGACTGTTTGAAAAACATCGGGCCTGGGTCTGTACATTTGAAATAGACCCAGAGGACTGCAAAGATCGGCAGAAAGCAGAGCAGGCTAATGCTGGCAGCAAGGCGGATCGAGTAGTCCCAGATAAAATCGAACACCCCTGTTTTCTGGTTATTGCCAGTTGCAGATGAGCTAAGGCCAGATCGGCCGAATTGAAAACCTGTGTTGCGATTCATGGGCTACCGTCGGGGGTGGCGGGATCGGTTAGTCGATATCCTTGGAAAGACGCTGATTCCATTGCTTTATTAGTGCTTGCAAGGAGTGTATGATGCCGCGGAGGGGGGTGCCGTTGTTGAGGGAGTGTGTGTTTTTGATGATGTTCGTGTAGTTGTCGATGACCTCGAAGACTTCTTTTGCTTGAGATGGGCAACTTTTATTGTAGATCGCATTGCAACCGCCGTTCATTAATTCTTCTAGCGATGCTAGGTCGAGAGACGAAGACATCGCGATGACAAGTGCATTTGGGTTGAGTTCCCGTATCTGTCGGAGTAGGTGGGTGGCGAGTTTTGTGCCGCCAAAGTCGTTGTCGACGAAATAGATGTGCTGGTCGGGTGCGACGACGGGTTGAGTCGTAGAGGTGACTTCGCAGTGGGGGAATTGAGCCAACAGGCGTGCCTCCATAACTTTGCTGACAATGGGGTCATCATCAATTATGAAGAAGCGTGGCTTGAAGTCTTCTGGGGTGCTTTTTTTTGACATCTTCTATATTATATAACTACTGCGTGACAGTTAAATACATAATATGTGTAGGGTTGTCCACAAGTTTCCTTTTGGCTCTGAGCGGCAGGCTATGTGTTGTTTTTTTGCGCCTGTTGCATTCTACCCTTTAAGCTCATAAATGTAAATGTTGCCGCTGATTTGTAAATTTTTCTTTCATCTCTGTAGGGATTACAGTACACATTAATCGCATGAAAGGTTTAGTATTTACAGAGTTTCTTGAGATGGTGGAGGAGAAGTTTGGTTTGGAGGTGTTGGATCGACTGACTTCGTTGCCTTGTTTGGCAGAGGGCGCTGCCTACACTTCTGTTGGGAATTATCCGCATGGTGATATGTTTGTCATGTTGGATGAGTTGCACGATGCTGTGGGGTTGCCGCACAAAGCACTGGTCCTTGCCTTCTCGGGTTGGTTGTTTGATGCGTTTCATCGCATTCATCCCGAGTTCTTCGGCCAGATTAAAAGTTCGTTCGACTTCTTGTGCGGAATCGATTCTGTAATCCACACGGAAGTGCGGCGTTTGTATTCGGACGCACGCACGCCGAATTTTGAAGCTCGGCGCCTTAGTCCGGATCAGATGGTTATGGAGTATTCCTCTTGGCGTCCTTTTGCTGATCTGGCGGAAGGGCTGATTCTCGCTGCGACTTCACATTTTAAGGAAGACGTCACTATTGATCGTCAAGAAGGAGTCACGGGCGATGGTCGCAGTGCGCGGTTTGTTTTAACGCTCTCCAATCAAGTGAGCTAGCCCCATGTCTGACTCTTCAGGTCCAGTCAATGTCGAGGTTTTTGAGCGCTTATTGAAGCGTGAGAAAGCGGCACGTAAAGCATCGGAGCGCCTCTTGGAGGCGAAGGCTATCGAGCTGTACGAAGCCAACGAAAATCTCCGTGGGTTGGCTAAGGATTTGGAGGCGAGAGTCGAGTTGCGAACCATGGAGCTCGAGACTCAGAATTCTCAGTTGTCTGTTTTACTACAAAATATCCTCGTAGGAGTGATTTTTGAGAGCGATTGTGGTGGGCGGTTGATTTACAATCCAGCGGTGTGCTCGATGTTGGGAGTGGACAGCTCGGATTTCGGCAACTCGTGTGTCGTCGAGCAAATCTTTAGCCAACTACGTGATGCTTCATCGGATTCTGAGTTTGTTGAGCAGGTGGACTATCTGCTCAGCTTAAGGGCTGAGGCCTTTAATATTGAATTGAGCTTTGGCCAAGAACGTCACCTGCTCTTAGATCGTATCCCGGTATTTGTGGGCGAGGTTTATCGAGGGGCGCTGTGGACGGCTCGTGATGTCACCGAGGAGAGGCGTCGTGGTGAAGTGTTGGAAGAGGCTCGTTTGCAGGCTGAAGCCGGAGCACGAGCGAAGTCTACCTTCTTGGCGAATATGAGCCACGAAATTCGAACGCCATTGAATGGTATTTGTGGTATGGCTCGTCTGTTGCGCAGTGAGGCCATGAATGATGCGGCACAGGATTATGTGCGTGCGATCCAGATGAGTGGGGACTCGTTGCTGCATGTTTTGAATGATATTTTAGATTTTTCGAAGGTGGAGGCAAATCAGTTGGAACTGGAAGTTTTCCCATTTGATATGTCGCATGTGATGGATTCCACGTTCGCGATTTTGCAGTCGCAGGCCAAAGATATATTTGGGCGTTTTGATTTTGTGTACCCAGAGGTTCGTCTGCCGCAGTTAAACGGCGATGCGGGTCGTTTGGGGGAAATTCTGTTGAATTTACTCGGGAATGCGTTGAAGTTTGCTGATGGAGGAAATGTTACTTTGCGTACACGTCTGGTGTCCTTAGATGATGACGTTGTGGTCCTCGAATTGATTGTTCAGGATTCTGGGATCGGCATGACAGCCGACGAAGTTGACCGCGTGTTTCAGCCATTTTCGCAAGCGGACTCCTCCACCAGTCGTCGTTTCGGAGGCACTGGACTAGGGCTCACGATTTGTCGTGACTTATCTGAACTGATGGGAGGCACATTGAGTCTGGAGTCGGAATCAGGAGTGGGGAGCGTTTTTACAGTAAAAATGCGTTATGAGTCAGCTGAGACGCCGGTGCGATTGCCTATGAGTGTCTTGGATCCGTCTTCGCTGGTGATTGTGTACACATGTTCGGATGTATTTTTTGATTCGGTTCAGTCAATATTGGCGACCGCTGGAATTGCTGCGCGGCGAGTCCAAGATGAGGCGCAAATGCAGCAACAGCTGGCTTTGTTGGGGCAGGACGATTCGCTGGTCATACTCGACTGTGTCCAATCGAATGATCGCTCGTGTTGTGATGCCGAAAATGCTATATTTGATGGTGTGCGGCGTCTTGTCGTGTGTCGTAATCCGCACCAGTTTTCGGTAAGATCTGATGGTCTAAAAGCGCTCGGTTATCCATTTTCGAGATTCAAGATGTTGAGTATGGTTCATATGCTTTATGGATGTGAACTGCCCGAGGGGCTCTTTGACCATTTAGATGGTCAGAAGTTGGATTCAATTGATTTGACTGGTTTGCGGATCCTATTAACTGAAGACAATACGATTAATCAAAAGGTGGGACGTATCACGATTGAGAGATTTGGCGCAGAAGTTGATGTGGCTGCAGACGGGAGTGAGGCGTTAGAAATGGTGCAGAAATTCAACTATGATTTGATCTTGATGGATATTCGGATGCCCGTGATGGATGGAGTCGAGGCGACTCGGCGGATCCGTGATTTGGGTTTCACCTTGCCGATTCATGCGTTGACCGCTGATGCAATGAAGGGCGATCGTGAGCGTTTTATACAAGTAGGTATGGATGGGTATTTAAGTAAACCTTTGATAGAGAAGGAATTGATTGATGTACTCGCAGGCGCTCGGCGCAAGTCGCTTGGCAATCAGCCTCCTGAGGCTCGTTGTGAGGAGGAGCCCTCATCTGCCGTGGCGCAGGCAACGGGTGAGCAGCCCCAGTCCGAGCGCGTTTTCGTCGAGGGGGAAGATGCGATGGTGCTGGATATTGATAGCTTTAAGGACTTGCTTGGCGGCGATATGGGGATTGTTAGCAGTATTCTCGATGAATTCATTGATTGTGCTGAACTGTACTATTCCGAGGCCAAAGCTGCAATAGGGCAAGGAGACTACGATGTGGCGCGTTCTCGCTTTCATAAGCTGGCGGGGAGTAGTGCCTCGGTTTTTGCGAGCCAGTTGCGTATCTACTGCCTCAGTGGCGAGCGATTGATGGTCGATGCGATTTATGATGAGGCAAGTTTGTCGCCATTATTAGCAGCCATCGAGTCGGTGCTGCCAAAGTTACGCGCTGAAATTGAACAAATTAGCAAACTGAATCGCTGAGTGTGAAGTCAAGGCGAACTGGATTACAACAAGATATGGGTAAGGATTTAAATAAACGGTTAGGGTCGGGCGATCAGGTCGCGGGTGAGCAGCCCCAGTCCGAGCGCGTTTTCGTCGAGGGGGATGATGCGATGGTGCTGGATGTCGATAGCTTTAAGGAGCTGCTTGGCGGCGATATGGGGATTGTTAGCAGTATTCTCGATGAATTCATTGATTGCGCTGAACTGTACTATTCCGAGGCCAAAGCTGCATTAGAGCAAGGAGACTACGGGGTGGCGCGTTCTCGCTTTCATAAGCTGGCGGGGAGTAGTGCTTCGGTTTTTGCAAGCCAGTTGCGCATCTACTGCCTCAGTGGCGAGCGATTGATGGTCGATGCGGTTTCTGATGAGGCAATTTTATCGCCGTTATTAGCAGCCATCGAGTCGGTGCTGCCAAAGCTACGTGTGGAAATTGAACACATAGCCAAGTTGAATCGATGACTTCAAAACCAAAGAGATCACGATTGTTAATCGCGGATGATGATCAAATTACTCGCCGTGTGATTGAGCATGGTTTCGAGTCGGTGGGGTTGATGGGGCGCTATTTTGAAGACGGAGACTCGTTGATGGCAGCGGCGGACGCTCATGTTGAGGCTTGTGTACTGGACCTAGAGATGCCGGGTACCAATGGTTTGAGCTGTTTGAAGCAAATCAAGCAAGATTATCCAATGCTGGAGGTCATCCTTCTGACCTCGGTGAATCAAGCTGCAGAGGCGATGGAAGCGGTTCGCGTTGGCGCGTTTGATTATATTACAAAGCCGTTTGACATGAAGGAGCTTGCGACGCGTGTACGCAATGCGATGGCTTTTAGTCGTAGTCAGTCGGAGCGAGCCGAGCTGAAGAATTCGTTGGCGGAGCCGCAACTCGCACCGCTGGAGTTCGGCGATTCAGCGGTGATGCGCGGTGTCAGCCGTCTGGTCGATCGTATCGCCCCCACCAATAACGTAGTCTTACTGACAGGTGCCAGTGGTACTGGTAAGACGCTTTTAGCGCGTTCGATTCATGCTGCTAGCCTGCGGGCAAGCCAGCCATTCATTAGCGTGAGCTGCCCCTCGTTGCCAGGTGAATTGTTGGAGTCCGAGATGTTCGGCCATGAGAAGGGCGCATTTACTGGGGCGACGGCGGCGCGCGCGGGGCGTGTGCAACTCGCCGAAGGTGGGACTCTTTTTTTAGATGAAATCGGCGAGCTCTCACTTTCGTTGCAAAGTAAGCTTTTAACGTTTTTACAGGATCAGACTTATTTTCGAATAGGTGGGGAGAAGCCCATGCAAGGGGATGTTAGAATCATTGCGGCGACTAATCAGGACTTAGAGGCTCGCGTGAGCGAAGGCTTGTTTCGTGAAGATTTGTATTATCGTCTAAATGTACTTCCGATTGAGATGCCGCCCTTGAGAGCGCGGGCTGAGGATATCCCGGTGTTGGTGGCTCTGTTTGCGCAGCGTTTTGCGTCGGTGAATGAACAGCTAGTGCCCCAGATCGACACAGAGGTACTCGCTAAATTACAGCAGATGCCTTGGCCCGGTAATGTGCGCGAATTGCAGAATTCCGTGATTCGAATGCTGACTTTGCGTAATAAGCCAGAAGTGTTAACGCTGCAAGATTGGGTGGATAAAGATTCAACAGCTGAGAAGGCTGTGGGTCGGTCCACCTTGGCCGGGATGACTTTGGCTGAGATTGAAAAGCTTGCCTTGCGTGAAACTTTAGCGCTCTGCGGGCAACGCAAAGTTCAAGCCGCTCGCATGCTTGGAATCGCTGATAAGAGTATTTACAATAAAATGAAGCGGCATGGCATGTCTTGAGCTGGAGCTTTTATTCGGTGACGCTCAAATGGCCGATTAGGCGATCCAGCGCGACCACGTGCCGCTGGGCACGGGGAAGGTGTCGTCTTCACCAGTCAGTAACATCTCGCCACACTGAGTTGTGCCGCCCGGCAGGAGTTGCTGGAGCAGGTTATTCAATACAATTGGCGTGAAGCCCGGCGTGTGGCTGGTCAAGTACACAAAGCAGGGCTTGTCGCTAAGCACCCCTTTGACCAGCTTGAGCGTATCGAGCAGCGCGTGCTCGATCTTGTAGAGTTCGCCGCCTTTACCGCGCCCGAACGAGGGTGGGTCGAGCAGGATGCCGTCGTAGCGGTTGCCGCGCTTGATTTCGCGGGTGAGGAATTTGTTGACGTCGTCGACGATCCAGCGAATCGGGTGGTGCGTGAGCCCGTTGAGCTCGGCGTTTTGGCGTGCCCATTGCACCATGCCCTTGGACGCATCGACGTGGCAGCAATGTGCGCCGCCCTTGGCGCCTGCCAGTGTGGCGCCGCCGGAGTAGGCAAACAGGTTGAGGAATTTGAGCGGCTCCTTGCGCTTGGGCGTTGCAGTGGCGAGGGTCTTGGTAATCCAGCTCCACATTTCGCGTGTCTCGGGGAACACGCCGAGATGGCCGAAGTCGGTGGTGGAGAGCTTGAGCGTGACATCGTTGATCGTCGCCTTCCAGGACTCCGGCAGTTTGTCGCGCCCGCGCCACTCGAGACCTTCCTTGCGAGTGAAAAACGCATCGGCCGACTTCCACAGCTGCGGCTTGGCTGGATTCCACACGGCCTGCGCGCAGGGGCGATCAAGGGTGATCTTGCCAAAGCGTTCGAGTTTTCGGCCATGGCCACTGTCGAGGAGTGCGTATTCGTTCATATGAGGTATCAAAGTGGTAAAGTATACAGGTGGGAAGAGTTAGTTTCGCAGATTTAAACTTTTTACTTTCCAACTTTCCTACTTTCACATTCAAGCGCGAAGCGCTTGTTGCTTGCGGTTCTCGATTCGCAACGTACGTTTTTCAGCATGGAAACCGTATTAGTTTTGACGATTAGCGGCAAAGACCGCGCTGGATTAGTCGAGCAGCTGGCTGATGTGATCGCGGCGCATGGCGGCAACTGGGAGCATTGTCGGATGGCCCATTTGGCTGGGCGCTTTGTTGGCTTGCTGGAGGTCAGCGTGTCAGGCCAAAGGCAGCAGAATCTGCAAGCGGCGCTGGGCACGATTGAAGATTTGGATGTGATAATCGGCGAGGGCGAGCTGGCCGAGCCAGAGGCTCAGGGGCACTTTGACCTCGAAGTCGTCGGTAGTGATCACCCAGGCATCGTACGGGATGTGTTTAAGGCGCTGGCTGCGGCAGGTGTGAATGTCGAAGAGCTGAGTACCAAGACCACTAATGCACCGGAGTCGGGGCGTTTGTTGTTTGAGGCGCGTGCGCGTTTAGCAAGTAGCCCAGACGTGAAACGCGACGCTATTCAGGAAAGCCTCGAAGCGATCGCGCAAGATCTGATGGTGGATATTCGTTGGTTGGCTTAGGTGTATGCTGCGAAGGAATTTTAGGTGCTTTGATCGAGCGGGATGTCTGCTAGGATCGTCGTGCATTTTTCGGGGGTGGATAAGATCTTGAATTGCCCGCCGATCAGCTCTACTCGATCCTTCATCGCGAGTAGACCGAGGCTCTGATCCTCGTGCACAAGTTTATTGTTTAAGACTTCAAACGATTTGCCGTCGTCTATTATTTTTAGGCACAGTGTATCGCCTTTTTGGCTGATCTCGACAGCTACCTTGCTTGCTTTAGCGTGGCGAGTTACATTGGCTAGCGCTTCTTGAATGACCTTGAAGATCGTCGTGCGGTAGGCTTTATCCAAATGTTCGACTTCAGCGAAGGCGCTTAAATGTGCCTTGATTCCTGTCTGTTTGGTGAGGTTTTCGATTAGGGAGCGTAGCGCAGGTATGAGCTTAAGGTTGTCGAGATCAGTGAGCTGTAAGTTGCTGGCGAACTGTTTCAAGACCTCAATTGCTTGCTCGAGAAATTGACGCGTTCCAGCGATCGTGGCTGCTATATTCGGGGTATTGAGGCCGCCTTTCTTTTTTAAGTGGATTAAGGCGTAATTGAGTTCAGTCAACGCTTTGGAGATGGTCGCATGCATCTCATTGCTGAGTTGTTTATGCTCTTCTTCCTGAGTGGCCAACATTTTGTGTGAGATCCGTTGTAACTGGCCGCGCATAGCTTGCGATTCATTGAGCAACTGGAGCAGATGCCGTTCGCCCTTTCGGAGCTCTTTCTCTAGCATTTCTCGCTCATTGATTTCAGCCTCCAGCTCCTGGTTGGTCGCAGTTGCAGTTTCTAATTGTCTTCTAGATGCTTGCGCGTTCTTTAGCTCGGTGGTGTCGGCGATTACGATCTGGCAGGTTTTTTTCGTATTGCCTTCGAATGGGACAGGTTTGGCATGTACGTTGACATCGCAGCTACCTTCATTGGGCCTTAGTAGTTTGGCCGAACGCGCGTGTCCTTGGTTTTGGGAGAACACGTGCTTTAGGAATTCGAGCATTTCCGATCTGCAGTTTGGGCTGAAAAAACGTGGCAAGCTATCATCGATGAGCTTCTCCCGATCATCGCCGAGTAACGAGGCTGCTGTCAGATTCAAATTGGTAATGGTGCAGGTTTCATCAATTGAAAGATAACCGACGGGGGCGAAGTCATATAAGTCGCTGTATTTGCTGAGCAGTTTTTCGATCGTTTCTCTGGAGCGATACAGTTCCTGGTTTTGCATCTCCAACTCGATCTGATGCACCTGTAGTTCGTGCAGAATGCGTTGCGTGTCGGTTTCAGTTTTGATAAAGGCTTCTGTTGGGGGATTTTTTTTGGCTAGGTGCTTTTCAGCGGCGCGGCGCAGTTTACTTTCGGCTATTTTTTTGGCGGTGGGCTTCATGGCGTATGCTTAGTTGAGGTCTTTTATGTAATCGGGTCATTCTGCTTGCGTAACTTTGCTTCTAGGGTTTTCGCCGCTGTTATATCTGTGAAGGTGATGACTACACCGTCGATTTTATCCTCCACGGTGCGGTAGGGGATGATACGCATATTGAACCAGCGCTTGTCGCGAGAGGGTAGTTGTGTTTCTCGCGAGATCAGCGTTCGGATGACCTCGCGCACGTCGTTGACTAGCTCCGGAAATTTGAGAGTGGAGACCAAGTCAGTGATCGGTCGGCCGATGTCGCCTGGAATCAGTTTGATGATCTGTGCGGTCTGTGGAGTAAACCGGCGAACGTTGAGGGCTTTATCCAAAAAAAGCATGGCGATGTCCGTGCTATTGAGCAGGTTTTTCATGTCGCTACTGGTGCGCGAAAGCTCGTCCAGCTTCGTCTGTAGTTCCGCGTTGAGTGTCTGTAATTCTTCGTTGAGCGATTGCATCTCCTCCTTCGAGGTGGTGAGTTCCTCGTTGGTGGATTGCAGCTCCTCATTAGTGGATTGCAGTTCCTCATTGGCGGAGCGGTATTCCTCTTTGAGTGTCTGCATTGCTTCGTTATTGGCCTGTGCTTCGGATCTGACTTGTAGTAGCTCTTGCTCTAAGTCAGACAGGCGTGCGCTGGGGCTACCGGCTGGTGTCGCCTTCTTCGCGTTGCCGAGGAATGGTGACGGCACCTCCTTGAACACGACCATAATCAAGCCCTTCAGTTGCTTCGGTTCTTGTAATTGCTGAACGGAGATGTCTGCAAAATGCTCGTTTTCGCCCGGCTCGATTCTGACTCTGTTGAGAGAGATGCTTTCTTTTTTACGGAGTGCTTTATGAAACGCGGCGGACAGTTCATAGCGGATGCCTTCTCTGGCCATCGCGAATAGGTTCCAGTTTGCTTTGCCGGCGGCTGGTTCGAGGTATTTACCCGTGTGACCGCTGATATATAAGATGTCGCCCTGATCGTTAACGAGCGCCGATGGCGGGGCGTATTGCTTGAGGATCAAATGATCCGCCAGCGAATGGAGGCTGACGGGTGCTTCTAGCTGCGGATGCGTGTCTTTCTCGATCATCGGAGTGGTGCTCAAGGATGACGGAAAATCGACCTGTAGTAGAGGGTGGTTGATTTCCGAGCGCTGGTAGAGGCGCGCTTTGCTGTTTAACGGGTTGAACAGATTGTTGAAACTGCCGATGGTTTCAGAGTTTCCGAGGAGTAATATGCCGTTGGGGTTGAGACTATAGTGAAAGAGTGGGATCAATTTCTTCTGCACCTTTGCGGATAGATAGATCAGTAGATTTCGGCAGGACAGTAGATCCAGCTTCGTAAAGGGCGCGTCCATGGTGATGTTTTGCGGTGCGAAAATCACCATTTCACGGATCTCTTTACGGATGCGGTAGCCGCCTTCTTGCTTGATGAAAAAACGGCTGAGGCGTTTGTCCGATACATCGACCTCAATGTTGCTAGGGAAGAAGCCCAAGCGCGCTCGATCAATTGCATCCTTATCCAGATCGGTGGCAAATATTTGGAGGGTGATATTGTGGATCTTGGCTTGCTCCAGTGCTTCCCTGAATACGATGGCGTGGGAATAGGCTTCTTCACCGCTGGAACAGCCGGCTACCCACGCTCGTAGCGCTCGTCTGGGTGCGCATGTCTCCAGTAGCGTGGGCATCGTTTCTGTGCGTAACAGTTCCCAGACTGGCGCGTCGCGAAAGAAGTTAGTGACCCCAATCAGTAGTTCTTTGAAGAGTAGGTCCAGTTCCTGCGGATTTTGCTGCAAGTAGCGGACGTAGGTCGACATTTGAGCGATTTGGTGGATGCCCATGCGGCGCTCGATTCTGCGAAAGAGGGTATTCTGTTTGTAGAGGGAAAAGTCGTGCCCGGTCTGCGCGCGCAGGAGGATGATCGTCTTCTCCAATGCGCTGAGCGCTTTGTCTTCGATCGGTGCTGCTTTGCGTGGTATGAGTGATGTGCGCTTCAGGTAAGTGATGATCTTCCTCGGCAGTTCTTCCACCGGGGCAACGATATCCGCCAGCCCGGCATCGATCGCACTGCGCGGCATCCCGTCGAATTTGGCGCTCGTCGGCTCCTGCACCAAGACCAGGCCTGCCTTCTCTTTGATGGCGCGTAGGCCTAGGCAGCCGTCCGAACCCATTCCTGAAAGAATGACGCCAATACTCTTTTCCATCTGGTCCTGAGCGAGGGAACGGAAGAAAAAGTCGATGGGTAGGCGCAGCCCCCGGTTTTGCGTCGGTTTGAGCAAGTGTAGGACGCCGTGCAAGATGGACATGTCCTTGTTGGGGGGGATGATATAGACGCAATCTGGTTGCACGGCGGTGCGATCCTGGACCTCCGTGACTTTCATTTCGGTCGCACGCTGCAGCAGCTCTGGCATCATCCCCTTGTGCGTTGGATCCAGGTGTTGGATAATAACAAATGCCATGCCGCTGTCTGGCGGGACGGCGTTGAGGAATTGTTCCAATGCTTCCAGTCCACCCGCAGAGGCGCCGATGCCAACGACCCTCATGCAGGACTCGGCGGGTAATTCCGCGGTTACCTTAGGAGTTGCGGTTTGAGTCGATAGAGTCGCTGCCTGTTGTGGCTGTTTGGTCATTATACATGTGGTGAGACTATATAATGTAACTGGGAACGGGAATTAAACCAGAGGGGGGGGCTTTTTTTTGAAGTATGTGTCTAACCGGTACAGCAGCAGCATCTTTCAGTGGGTGAGATTCTGACTGAAACGAGGGGCGCTATTTGATTAGAGCGCTTCTTTGTTGCAGCGAGTCGTGGCAAGGCAAACGCTCTAGTCGCTGAATGAACGCGTGTTCAGTGCGATGTTTGCAAGGTGGTAGTATGCCGCTTTAGCAAGCGCTCCGTCGTTTTCGGGGTGGCGTGGCGGCGTGTATCCGAGGTCAGCGGCAATGGCCGAGCATTGCCCTCCAGTGGCCAGGATTCGGGCTCTAGTCGTCGGGTGCGTTTCCTGTCTGCGTACCGACTCAGCGTTTTAGATGACTGGTGACGATCCTGTCGCGGGAGCTTTTATGTTAGCCAATGGGCTCGCATTCGTTTCTGTTTTTCGAGTTCCAAATTATATATGGCTGCTCGATCTACTTCTTTTCCGTTTTGTCTCTGTGCGTTGTTTTGCCGGATCTTTTTAGCAATCATTGTGGCCTGTGCCTGTAGTACGTCTGCGGGAAGCGCGGCGGACTACACCGTGGGCATCGTTCGCGATGGACCGTCTTGGTATTTCGATACGTTAATTAAACAATTTAAGGCGGAACTCACGGCGTTGTCGGAGGGCGAACGCGGCTTGGTTTTTCGCGACCACGATCATGCGGCGTATGCTGCGGCTCAGGTGAATGCTGATCTCGGAGCGCTGTTGGCCGATGATTCCGTGGATTTGGTGTATGCAGCCGGAGTGATTGCCACCGAGCATGCGTTGACGCGTGCCCAGGCTGGCCTGAATAAGCCGGTGGTCGGCGGCGCGCTGCAACTCTCGGATATTGGGCCGAGTTTTCTCTCAGAGGCCGGCACCTCGACTTTGGCCAACTATACGTTTATCGCCAGCCCGCGTCGGGTGGTTGCTGATTTGGAACGATTGAGCCAACTGACCCACGCGACGAAAATTCATATTTTGATTGATGAGGTGTATCTGCCGGTGTTGCAGACACGCTTGCAGGCCGCCCAGGCGCGCTTTGCGGCAGATCTTGCACTGGATGTAGCATTCGTGTTGGCCGGCGAATCGGCGCAGGCGTGTTTAGACCAACTGCCGACAGGTGCCGAGGCAGTGTACGTGACCACTGTACCGCGCATTTCGGACGCGGAACTTGAGCGGCTCTATCAAGGGTTGGCTGAGCGGCGCTTGCCGAGCTTGGCAATGTCCGGTCGGCGTGGTGTCGAGAACGGCGCGTTGTTCGGCTTGGCTCCCGATAATATCAAGGCAGTTGCCCGGCGTGCGGCCTTGAATGTGCATTTTATTGCCCTGGGGCAGCCGTTGGATGAATTGCCCGTTTATTTGCCGATGGCAGATCACTTGTTGATCAATGCCGCAACCGCCAATGAGATTGGCTGGTCGCCGGATTACGATACCTCGCTGGTCGCTGAGTTTGTGCATCAGGAATTTCGCTTAAGCGGGGAGCCGATGGATTTAGCTAAAGCGATGTTGATGGGCCAACAGCAGAATATCGCGGTGAGTATCGCACGTGAACAGCAGTCACTGTCGCACTCCGATGTCGGCCTGGCCCGCAGCGCGCTGCGGCCTCAGCTCAACGCTTTGGGGCAGACCAGCTACACGCGCTATGATGATCGGATTGATCGGGCGACGACACCGCAGTATGCGGATCAATCGAGCGTCGGGCTGCAGCTCAAGCAGATCCTGTTCAACGACGAATTGTTCACTAATCTAAATAGCCGCAAGGAACTCGAGGAGGCTGCCCAATACGATACGATGTCGAGCGAGCTGGACGCGCTTGAATCCGCCGCGCTGGCCTATTTTAACTATCTGCGTTCTGAAATGCTTTATACGATTGAGCGCGATAATTTGCGTCTCAGCGAGAATCACTACCAATTGGCCCAGCTGCGCGTGGAGATCGGCTCGGCGGATCCATCCGAGGTCTATCGTCTGGAGCAGTTGCGTTCACAAGCGCGAGCCAGCTTGATCAGCCGTGAGACGGAACGCATGAATGCGCAGATTGCTTTTAACCGTGTGGTGGGTGCCGACCGCGCTGCGCAGTGGAGTTTCCATCCGGTGACACTCGGCGAGCGTGAGCTGTTCTTTATGGATGCGTATCTGCAGCCGCACATGCGCGAAGCCGGCACGTTTCGAAAACTCGGGCCGTTTCTCAAGGCGTACGCGGTCGACAACTCACCGGAGCTGATGGCCTTCGATCGGCAGATCGCGGCCCAAGGGCTGTTGCTGGAGCAAAAGCAACGGCGCTACTATCTGCCTGAAGTGGCTTTGACCGCCGACTTGACCCACTTTAACAAAGGCAGTGAGTTTGCTGACAGTGATTCGGAAAATCAGGGCATGGCCGCGTTGAACGTGAGCTTTCCGATTTTCGAAGGCGGGCGTCGTCGGCACGATGTGCTGCGGCAAAAGACCGTGATTCGTCTGTTGCAAGCGCAACGCGAGCAGGCGGTTCAACAGTTGGAGGAGTTGGCCTTAACCAGTTTTAACGGCATCTTGTCGGCGCATCCGAATATTCGCCTGAGTCGTCGTGCGTTGCAAGCAGCCACCAAGAACTACGATTCTGTGATGGAGAAATATTCCCAGGGAGCGGCCAGCATTCTTGACCTGTTGGACGCGCAGGAAACGTTGTTATCTCAGCGTCAGAGCGCCGCGGTCGCGGTGTATGATTATCTTTCCGCGATCCATCGCTTGCAGCGGTCGATTGCTTGGTTTGAATTTCAAAAGGCACCTGCAGCGAAGGAAGCTTGGGTCGAACTGTTTGATAAATTTTTAAAAGAGAACCCTTAATCGTAGCATAGAATGAAGCGACTGAATCAATTTCTAACTCTGCCCTTATTGGGGCTTACCTTTTTTACCGCCGCCTGCGATCAGCCGGTTGAAGTCGAAACGCCTGTGCGTCCGGTCTATACCTATACGGTTCCGCCCATAAAAGGGGCGCTGCAGCGTAGCTTCTCCGGGCAGCTCTACGCCTCGCAAGGCGTAGCGCTGGCTTTTGAAGTGGGCGGGCGCGTGGTCGAACTGAGTGCCGCGCAAGGGCGCCGTTTCGAAGCGGGTGCCGTGCTGGCGCGTGTCGATGAGACGGATTTTTTGACGCGTTTGAACGATGCGAAAGCTGTGCACGCGCAAGCGACTCAGGAGTTGCGCCGTGAGCAGCGACTGTTTGAAACGGATAATGCCAGTCAGAGCCAGCTCGATGCGGCGCTTTCTAAATCGCAATCCAGTCGTGCCAGCTTGGATCTGGCGACCAAGCAATTCGAGCTCTGCACCTTAAAGATGCCCTATGCCGGTGTCATTGCCGCGGTCGAGATTGATGCGCAGCAGGTGGTCAGCGCTGGACAGGCTGCGATCCGTATTCAAGGCGAGGGGCCGATGGAGTTTCAGTTCGGCGTGCCGTCCAATGTGGTCGCGCAAGTCGAAGCGGGCCGCGAGTTGCAGGTCTTGATCTCGGATGCCGGGCTTGGCGAATTTCCCGCGCAAGTAAAGAAGGTCGCACCGGTCAGTGAGCAAAACACAACTTACAAGGTGACTGCGGTGTTAACGCGTGCGGATCCCCGCTTGCGTTCGGGGATGGACGGTGAAGCTGTGTTGGATTTGCCCAATGCAAAGGGCGCTTATCTCAGCGTGCCGCTCTCCTGTGTCTTAGGAGGTGTGGATGATCAGCGTTCTGTTTGGATTGTCACAGCCGATGCGAGTGGTGCAACGGCTACGGTTGCGCGGCGTCCAGTTGCACTGGGCGCGTTGCTGGCTGATGGGCATGTCGCGGTGCTGGACGGGCTCAGTGCCGGTGAGCAGGTACTCAGCCGCGGGGTCCATCATGTCGAAGCAGGCATGCGGGTTCGTATTCAAGGGCAGTAAGCCCATCGTCTAATTTAAAGTGGGCTGGTATGTTTAATCTGACAAAATTCTCTCTCCTTAATAACAGGACGACGCTGGTCGTTTACAGCATCCTCATGTTGATGGGCGTGTCCTCTTATTTTAATATCGGCCGTCTGGAGTATCCCGAGATCACGATCCGCAATGCGCAGGTGATCACCCAGTATCCGGGGCGTAGTTCGGTCGAGGTCGAGCAGGAGGTGACCAATGCGCTGGAGCAAGCGATTCGTCAGATGCCGGAGGTGGATAAGGTCAAGTCCACTTCCAAGCCGGGGGTCTCGATCCTTAGTGTGTCGATCAAAGATACCTATTTTGATTTAGAGCCGATTTGGCAGGATATGCGCAATATCGTGATCGAGACGCCTTTGCCGTCCGGGAGTCAGCCGCCGAGGGTGAATGACAGTTTTGGCGATGTGTTTCCGTACCTATTTGCGCTTCAGGGCGATGGCTTTAGCCAAGCCGAGTTGTTGAACACTGCCGAAGCGATTCGCGACGAACTGCTGGCCACGCCTGGAGTCGGTAAAGTCGAGCTGCATGGCGCACAGCAGGAACGGATCTACCTCGAATTTTCCGCTAGCGAACTGGCGGCTCAGGGGCTCTCGCCGCTGCAGTTGATGCAAGCCCTGAACGGGCAGAATGCCATTGCTTCCAGTGGTAGTGTCCGCTCTGGAGTGGATCGCTTGAATTTAGTCACGCTCGGTGAGTTTGAGTCGGTGGAGCAACTCGCAACCTACCGTATTGCGATTCCCGGAGAGTCGTCGACTGTGCGCTTGTCGGATCTGGTCGATGTAAGGCGTGCGTATGTCGATCCGGCCTCTTCGTTTTCGCATTTTAACGGCGAACGTGTCTTATGCATTGCGGCTTCGATGATCGAGGGCGAAGCGGTGACTCGTGTGGGCGAAAATATCATGGCGTGTTTGGAGTCCATCCAACGCGATCTGCCGATCGGGCTGAATATCGAGACGATGTTTTTTCAGCCTCAATATGTGGATAAATCCATCGGTGATTTTATTGTGAACCTTGGGCAGGCGTTCTTTTTCGTCGTGCTGGTGATGTTCCTTTTCGCCGGCATTCGATTGGCGCTAATTGTCGGTATTCTGGTGCCTTCCACCGTGTTGATGGCGTTTGCGTTTATGCCGAGCGTCGGCGTGGAGCTGGAGATGATGTCGATAGCCGCACTGATTATTGCGCTCGGCCTGTTGGTGGATAACGCCGTGGTGGTGTCCGAGCAGATTCTGGTGCGTTTGAATGCGGGCGGCGATCGTATGGCGTCGGTGGTCGACGCGTGTAAGGACTTGCTGGTTCCTTTGCTGGCCGCCAGCTGCACTACCATTGCGGCGTTTTCACCGATCGCTTTGGCTGGCGGCGGCTCAAGCGAGTTTACGTTTAGCCTGTTTGCGGTGGTTTCACTGGCTTTGATCTCCAGCTGGCTGTTGTCGCTGACGATTATCCCGCTGGCTTGTTTCTACTTTCTCAAGCCGTTGAAGCGAGACACCTTTATCGGGCGTCAGCTGAGCCGCTGTTATGATCCCTACGAACGTTTGCTACGTCGCACGCTCAAGCTCCGCTGGGGCTATCCGATCCTGATTCTGGTGCTGACACTGGTGTCCGGCATGGCGTTTAAATTGGTGCCGAGCATCTTTTTTCCGCCGAATGAGCGTGGGCAATTTGTGATCAATTTTGAGCTGCCACTGGGCACCGACATCGCTGAAACCGAGCGACAAGTCGTTGAGCTGGAGCAGTGGCTGCTACAATCGAATGCCGATGCGGTCAAGGCGGTGTCGTCATGGATCGGCAATGGTGGGCCGCGATGGTACCTTGCCTTGTCACCGGAAGCGGCCAATCCGAACTACGCGTTGCTCTCGGTGATGACCCATACCGAAAGCCCGGATGAGTTGTCGGCGTTCTTGCAGCACGTGCGCACTTATGCTGAAGATGCGTTTCCGGATGCGCGGATCGTGCCGCAGGCATTGGAAAATGGCCCAGCGGTGGGCGACCCGATTCAATTGCGCTTATCCGGCAAAGATCTGCATACACTCTATGCCTTGCGGGATCGCATCGTCGCAGGCATTGGCCCAGTCGAGGGCTTGTATGGCTTGCGTGATAGCTGGGGGGCCTGGATTAAGCAGGTCGAAATTGATCCCGATCCAGTGCGTGCTGCGCGGCTCGGCTTAAATACCGAGACGATTGCCGAAAGCTTGAGCCTGCAGTTTACCGGAATGCAAGCCACCGCTTACCGCGAGGAGGATCAATCGATTCCGGTTATTTTGCGCGCGCAGGATGACTTTCGCGAGCACCCCGAGCGCCTGAAAGATGTGCCGATCTTCAGCGGCAGTGTGGGCTTTGTGCCGCTCGGGCAGGTGGCCGACGTCGGTGTCGAGTTTCAGCCTGGCTCGATTCTTCGTGAGAATACTGTGCGCACCATGACGATCAAGGGGCGCGTGCGCGGGCGCTTTAGCAGTGATGCATTGGCGGATATTCAACCGATCGTAGCGGATATGATGCGTGCCGATGATTGGCCCGCGGGCTATCGGATCGAATACGGTGGTGAGGCGGAAGAGAGCAGTAAATCGCAAAGTAATCTCGCCGCAGTCATGCCGATCGCGATGGCCTTGCTGTCGTTGATCCTGATTGTGCAGTTCAATAGTATCCGCCGTTTCGGCATCATCATGCTCACCATTCCGCCGATGCTGATCGGGGTCGTGCCTGGGCTGTTGCTCACCGGTTCAACTTTCGGATTTATGACCTTGCTCGGCATGATTGCGCTGCTCGGCATTATTGTGAACAACGCGATTCTACTGATCGATGAGATTAACGCGCAACTCGGCGAGTCGATGCCGCTGACCGATGCCATCGTGACCGCCTGTCGCTCGCGCCTGCGGCCGATCTTGCTCACCACCTGCACCACAGTGATCGGTTTGTTGCCACTCGCCATTTCCGGAGGTGGGATGTGGAGCTCGATGGCGTTCGCAATGATCTTCGGCCTGAGCTTCGCCACCGCGTTAACGTTGCTGCTTTGCCCGGCGCTGTTCTACCTATTGTTTCGTCGCACCTATCCGGAAAACTAGATGAGCGTGTGGTTCGTTGGTCATGTGTGTGGAGGGAAACGCTCCGTCGTTTCTGGGTCTGCGTGGCGCGATGTAGGTATCGGCGGTTCAGCGGCAATGGCAGAGCATTGCCCTCCAGCGATTTGTGTGGAGGGAAACGCTCTGTCGTTTCCGGGTCTGCGTGGCGCTGTGTAGGT
>Ga0209715_1001224_pt1 | contig 21121 bp, 16 predicted proteins | sample COGITO_mtgs_1205_2_FD_184809 | JGI IMG/M metagenome (GOLD analysis project Ga0209715, IMG submission 184809) | Pelagic marine microbial communities from North Sea - COGITO_mtgs_120503 (SPAdes) (version 2) | ecosystem: Environmental > Aquatic > Marine > Epipelagic ... | reverse complement strand
AAATTACTATTTAACATTTATTGATATTGTGAAGTATATAAAAATCCCTTTTCTTTTAGTTTGGCGCTTGTGGTTTTACCTTTTATTGTTCACAAGCATTATTATAATGTCTCCATTATTATTTATTTTTACAATAAAGGAAGCGCATTATCATTTGTTATGGAAACTAGTAAGAGCATTATCTAAAGTACTTGTTTATGGTATGGGATTTCGTTTAAAGACAAAATTAGATCAAGAAATTGAACCGAATAAGAGTTATATGTTTTGCCCGAATCACACTTCTTTAATGGATCCTTTTGTATTGGTTATTTTGAGTAAAAATCCAATAGTTTTTGTTGGAAAAAAAGAGTTGGCCAAAATTCCAATTTTCGGATTTTTTTATAAAAGAATTGTTATCATGGTAGATAGGAGTAATCCTAAAAGTAGAAAAAAAGTTTTTGAAATGGCAAAAAAGAGATTGCAAAATGGAGTCAGCATGGCTATTTTTCCTGAAGGATTAGTACCCAAAGAAGATGTTGTTTTAGCGCCATTTAAAAATGGAGCTTTTAGCTTGGCAATTGAATTTGAAATACCTCTTGTTCCTCAAACCTATTATGATTGTAAGCGTTTGTTCTCTTGGAATTTTTTAAAAGGAGGCACGGGCTGTTTTAGAGTTCATCAGCATAAATTTATCTCGACTAAAGGAGTGGCAATTGATCAGATGGAGCATTTAAAAGATAAAACATTTGAGACTATTTATACTGACTTAGCAAACGATAAAAAGTACATGAAAGACACCAATAGAAATCAATGAGCGAGCAATTAAATTACACCTATTCAAATTCTGAGGAACAATTAAATATTTGGTCACATGGGTTGGCTTTAGTAGCTAGTATCGTTGCGTTTCCTTTTTTAATTTTAAAAGCAATTTCATATTCCAGTTTTTGGATGACAAGCAGTTTTATAATTTATGGATTGAGTTTAGTTATTTTATTTTCAGCTTCAACTTTTTATCATGCAGCAAAAAATCCAAAGAAAAGAAGAAAGTTAAATATCTTTGATCACGCTGCTATTTATGTATTAATTGCAGGTAGTTATACTCCTTTTTGTTTGGTAGCTTTAGATGCTAACTTAGGGTGGTATTTATTCGTTTTTGTTTGGTTTTTTGCTTTAATAGGTGTTATTCTTAAACTTTTTTATACAGGAAAATTCCGAAAAATATCCATAACAATGTATCTCTTAATGGGCTGGCAAGTGTTGTTTCTTCTAAAACCTTTAAAAAATGTATTAACAGATTTTGGTTTTAATTTATTAATTCTTGGCGGGGTATTCTATACAATAGGAGCCGTTTTGTATTCTATTAAAAAAATACCTTACAACCACGCTATTTTCCATGTGTTTGTTTTATTTGGCAGTGTCTGTCACTTTCTTGCGATCTATTTTTTGTAATTTTTTTATTTCCAATCTTTAAATGGATGTTTACAAATACTTGAATTGTAATACTTTAGTTCTCCAGTAACTTCACGGCCTAACCAATTTGGTTTAGTAAAATACTCAGATTCAGTTTTCAATTCTACTTCTGCAATAATTAATCCTTTGTTGTCTCCATAAAATTCATCAATTTCAAAAGTATGCAGACCTACGCTTACTAAATATCTAGTTTTTTCAATGATACTGGGTTCACAAAGTAATAATAAATCTTCAGCTTCTTGTTTTATGATTTCTTTTTCCCATTCAAACCTAGTAGTTCCAGCTTCGTTAGATTTCCCTTTAATGGTTATAAAAGCATTGTTATCAGTAACTCTAATTCGTACAGTCCTATTTTTATCAGAATTTAAATATCCTTGTTTAATGTTTTTTTGTGTGTGACTTTCACTTTTAAAATCATCATTTTTAACCAAAAATTTCCTTTCTATTTCTACGCCCATAAAATCTTTAGATTTTTGTACTAATGTAAGTGTTTTATCGTTATTGTAACAATAAATAAATATCTTTGAGAATCAAATTTAAAGAATGAAAAAACTCCTTTTACTTTCCAGTTTATTTTTTTCGCTTTCGTTTTCTGCTCAAACAGATTACAGTGATTCTTGGGAGGATTTCTACTCTTATAATAACGTGAAAGATTTTATTAAAGTAGATGACGTAATTTATGCCCTGGTAGACAATGCTGTTTTTACTTACGATATTGTTACAAAAGAGATTAATAAGTTATCTTCAGTGCAAGGTTTGTCTGGAGAAACTACAGCGTCAATATACTTCAATAAAAGTTTTCAACGATTGATTATTGGTTATGAAAATGGATTGATAGAAGTGGTAGATAATGATGGAAGCATAACGATTTCATCTAACATTGTCGATTTCAATCAATCTGGAAGAAAGAGAATAAATCATTTTAAAGAATTTAATAATAAGTTATATGTATCTACTCCGTTTGGTATTGTGGTGTATGATATCGAAAAGTTAGAGTTTGGAGACACTTATTTTATTGGAAACAATTCAAGTTCGTTAGAAGTTTATCAAACCGAAGTTCTTAATGGGTTTATATATGCAGCTACAGATACGGGGGTTTTTGTAGCAGATATAAATAGTAATTTATTGATAGACTTTAATAATTGGGAAGAACAATTCTCAGGAAGAAACTTTCCTCAAATTACACTATTTGACAATCAATTATTTGTGGTCGAAGGAACTAAGTTATATCACTTAAGTGGAAGTGTTTTAGTCCAAGTAAGAAATTTTAATGAACCTATTATAGCGCTTAAATCTTCAAGTTCACATTTGTCTGTTACGTTAAATAAATCGGCTGTTATTCTAGATGTTATACTGAATCAAGTTTTTAGGTTTTCCGCAAATACAATTTTCGATTTTACTCTAAACACTTCTTTATTTGAAAGTAATAGTGTTTTTTTAGGGACTAAAGAATTTGGAATTTTAAATACAAATTCAACTCAAATTACAAGTTTTACAGAGTATCATCCAGAGGGACCTTTGTCTAATGATGTTTTTTCTATAACAGCCCAAAATAATAGTTTATGGGCAGTTTATGGTGGGTATAGTGGTACTTATACTCCAATCCAAAGAAGGCAAGGTTATAGTCATTTTAATGGAGAAAATTGGATTAACACAAAATTCAACGCTAGTTTACCAGGAGATTTAGTCGCTGTTACTATTGATCCAAATAATGAAAATAAAGTTTTTATAAGCGCTTTGGGTGTAACTAGCAATATAAATGTGTCGCCAACAGGAGGTTTGTTAGTCGTAGAAAATGATATTGTAACACAAACATATAATCATTTAAATAGTGCTTTTAAACCAATTTCTATTTCACTACCAAATATAAATATTAGAGTTAGTGGCGCTGTTTTTGATAATCAAGGAAATCTCTGGGCTACTAATTATGAAACTAATGAAGAGTTGATAAAATTTTCTGCTACCGAACAATGGAGTAGTGTTGATTTAACAAGTATTAAAACTAGTGATGCAGCGGGGTTAAATGAAATATTTGTAGACAGAAATAATAGTATTTGGATTGGCTCTAGAAGAAATGGCGTTTATATTTATAACGAAAACGGGAACAGAAAAAAAGCATTGATAGCCACTCCAAATTTAGGGAATTTACCCGACTTAAATGTACGAACTGTTGCAGTTGATGCGAATAATAGAGCTTGGATAGGCACCCAGTCTGGATTGGTTATGTATTCTAATGCATCAGGTGTTTTTGATGATGCAACTCCCAATGCAAATGCCGTTGTAATTAATGGAGATGAAAATGGTTTTGGCGAACGACTTTTAGGAGATCAAACAATTAATTCAATCGTGGTAGATGGTGCAGATAATAAATGGTTTGGTACGGACAATGGCGGTGTTATTTATACAAATCCAAATGGACAAAGAACATTGGCAAATTTCAGTATGCAAAACTCACCACTTCCAACCAATAAAATTGTAAAAATTTCGGTAGATAATAGTACAGGGAAAGTGTATTTTGCTACCAATAAAGGAATTGTTGTTTATAACAGCAAAGTTGCGCCTTTTGGTGATGTTTTAGGTGCTGTTTATGCATATCCGAATCCTGCGTTAAAAAACCACCAAACCGTAACGATAGACGGCAGAAAAGGAACACATTTACCAAAAGGAACAAATATAAAAATTTTGGATGTTGCAGGAAATTTAGTTTATGAAACCAACGTTGAAGAAGGACAGGAATTAAAAGGAGGAAAAGCGGTATGGGATAAAAGAAATCTTGCAGGAAATAAAGTTGCTTCGGGTATTTATATTGTTTTATTATCTAATGATGATGCTTCAGAAACAGCTGTTACAAAAATTGCAATTGTAAACTAATGGCGGTAGTAACTACAAAAGCAATAGTATTAAGCACTCTTAAATATAGTGATTCAAGTTTAATTGTAAAGTCTTACACTCAGGAAGAAGGATTAAAATCGTATTTAATTAGAGGCATTCTAAAAGCTAAAAAAGGAGGATTAAAAATCGCCTATTTTCAACCATTAAACCAACTTAATATTGTCGCAAGTCACCGAAATAAGGGCTCTTTAAACACCATTAAAGAAGCACAAATTTCTTACCCATACAAAACAATTTACAAAAATATTATAAAACAGTCTGTTGTTTTATTTTTATCAGAAGTGCTATCTTATTCTATTAAAGAGGAAGAAAAGAATAACGCCCTTTTTGAGTATATAGAAACGGGACTAGTTTGGTTAGACTTACATGATAAAGTTGCGAATTTTCATTTATTATTTTTATTAAATCTTACCCGATTTTTAGGGTTTTATCCAGATTTAACAGAAAAAGAAAAAATTGGGTTTGATTTATTAGAAGGCAATTTTACAAATGTAACCTCTCAGAAAAATGTAATCTACGGAAATAATTTTTATCAATTTAATAAGCTGTTAGGCATAAATTTTGATAGTATTGAAAACGTGTCTTTTAACAAACAAGAAAGGCAGATTGTCTTAAAAATAATAATTCAATATTTTGAATTACATTTGGACGGTTTTAAAAAACCAAAATCGTTGCAAATTTTAGAAACAGTGTTTAGTTGATGAAGTATCTAATTTTCATATTCTTTTTTTTAATAAATAATTTTTCTTTTTCTCAAAAGGTAAAGGCGATAGACAAACAAACAGGTAAAATTGTTCGAAATGTTACAGTATATAATGACGCTTTGACAATCAATTTATCTTCTGATAATGAAGGTTTCGTGGATATTTCCGGGTTTAAGAAAAACGAGAAAATTGTTTTCTCTCATATTTCGTATGCGCTAATAAAAATTAAAAAAGCGGTACTTCAAAAACAAAATTGGTGCCTCTTTTTAACCAAACAATCAGAACAATTAGATGAGGTTGTTTTATCTATTTTTAAGAAAGAAGAAAAAATAAACAGAATTGCAGCACAAGTTGCTGTTATTTCTGCAAAAGATATTCAAAAAACAGCCCCACAAACTTCCGCAGATTTATTAGCAACAATACCAGGAATCAAGGTGCAAAAATCTCAATTCGGAGGTGGTAGTCCAGTAATTCGTGGTATGGAATCGAATCGTGTCTTGTTAGTTGTTGATGGTGTCAGAATGAACAATGCAATATATAGAAAAGGACATTTACAGAGTTCCATCACTGTAGCTCCAAATATGTTAGATAAAACAGAGGTTATTTTTGGACCTTCATCTGTTGTTTATGGCTCAGATGCCTTGGGAGGTGTCATCCATTATTATACCAAGACCCCAAAATTGTCTGAACAAAAAGAGGTAAAGAGTCACTTGTTTTCTCGTTTTTCAACAGTGAACCAAGAAATCACAACGAATGTTTCTGCAGAATTGAGCTATACTAATTGGGCTTCTTTTACCAGTATTTCTTATAGTGAATTTGGCGATTTATTAAGTGGATCCAATCGATCTCATGGTTTTAATGATTGGGGAAAAGTAGTTTATTATTCAGAAAATGTAAACGGAAATTATAGTGAGAACACAACTAAAAATGGGAGCCCAGCATTACTGAGAAACACGGGTTATCATCAGACAGACGTATTGCAAAAGTTTTTTGTTCCACTATCAAAAAACACAGACTTAAAAGTAAATATTCAATATTCTACCTCATCTGACATTCCAAGATTTGATCGACTAACAGAATTGAATGACGAAACAGATGTATCCAATTTAAAATTTGCAGAATGGTATTACGGCCCTCAAAATAGATTGTTAATTTCTTCGCAATTATTGATGAATCCAAATAAAAATTGGCTAGAAAGTGGAACAATTACAGCAGCATATCAAAATATTCAAGAAAGTAGAATTCAACGTAAATTTGGAAGTTTAAATCGTTCTTACAGAGAAGAAAGTGTAAATATATTTAGTTTGAATGGAGACTTTTCTGTGTCTCTAACGAAAGACAAAAAACGCGCATTGTCTTATGGATTTGAATTTGCACATAATGATGTTGCTTCTAATTCTTATGGGAAAACATTACATATTTCTAACGGAAAAATAAAAGGTTTTTCTAATGATTTTAAAGTCCAATCTCGTTATCCAGATGGTGGTAGCAATTACATGAGTGCTGCTGTATATTTTGATTACAGACAAGATATTAATCGTAAATCGACCTTAAATTCTGGTATTCGATTTACAAATACGAACTTAAATGCAACCTGGGTTGATGAAACCTTTATTGTGTTGCCTAATAATGACATCAATACAAATAATGCTGCAGTTACAGCGACTATTGGTTATGTTTTTAGAGCAAATAAAACTTGGCAACTAAATAGTGTTATTTCATCTGGTTTTAGGTCTCCAAATATAGATGATGTTGGTCGTATTCGAGAAAAAAGAGGCAATGTTACGCTACCCAATATTCATGTAAAACCAGAATTTGCATACAATGCAGAAATTGGAATCAAGAAGTATTTTAATGACAGAAAATTTAAGTTAGGAGCCAACCTATATTATACATTGTTAGATAATTACATTCAAAGAGATTTTATTTTAGATGCTAATGGAAATAAAACAAAGCAACTTTTTGACGGAATAGAAGGAACTGCTATTTCTAATCAAAATAAAGGTAGGGCATACATTTTTGGATACACCCTCAATTATTTAGGAAAGATAGCTGCTACAATTCATACCTCAGGTTTCATAACTTATACAAAAGGTAGGACCTATGATACGGAAGAACCATTGTCTTCTATTCCGCCACTTTTTGGTCAGTTTGAATTGAATTACAAAAAAAATAAAATTGAATTAGGAGCAGATGTAAGATTCAATAGTAAAAAAGATATTGAAGATTTTAATTTTAATGAAGGGATAGACAATCATGATTTAACACCAATTGTTGATCAAAGTATCGTGAATGCAGATGCAACTAATTATGTAGATAAATACTACGGTACACCTAGTTGGATGATTTTTAGTGTGAATGGAAAATATCTTGTAAATGAGCACTTTTCTATACAAGCAAGAATGAGCAATTTGTTTGATGAACACTATATAGAGTTTGCTTCTGGAGTTGCTGCTCCCGGAAGAAATTTATCGGTTTCTTTTTTAGCTAGTTTTTAATTTCACCTCTTTTCCCCTTCTTCAGTAAAATTTTCATTCAAAGATTTTTCTGTTTTTATAATACATACAACTACAGAAAGAAATACCAAAGTCATAGGTTGCCAAGTAAACTCTTTGGCTACAAAATTGGCTAGTACTAAACCACCTAAAAAAGAAATACCCGAATATATGATTAAGTTTTTTGAGAAAACTGTATTTGCAAAATTCCATATTTTTTGATTCAACATTGTTTTGTGTGTTCTGTATCCGTACCAATTATTTATTTTTTTTGGAGGAAATTTCCAGAACATAATACTCAATAAAAATAGCAACCCATTTGTGGTTAAAATATAAGTAAAAGGACTCATTGTTGTTTGTATTTTTTAATTTTGCTTACTGCTTACTGCTTACTGCTTACTGCTTACTGCTTACTGCTTACTGCTTACTGCTTACTGCTTTTTTTTGTTTTGGTCTTAACAAGCCTTCCTGTGCAAAAGAAGCAACTAATTTGCCTTCTCTTGTAAAAATATTTCCTTTAGACAATCCTCTCGCGCCAAAAGCATTTGGAGATTCAGCAGAAAACAACATCCAATCATCAAAGTCGAAATCTCTAAAAAACCACATAGAATGATCCAAACTTGCCGTTTGTGTGTTTCCAAAATTATGTTCACTTGCATTTGGATTAAAAGCAGCATTTAAGATATTATAATCAGAAATATAGGTTAAAATTTCTTGTTTTGTTCTAAGGTCTAAATTTTGTTTTTCACCTTTTAACCGAAACCACACTTGTTCATTTGGGGGTAAGTTTTCTGGTGCTAATGGATTTGGAATTCTTACAGGTTTAAATTCAATAGGTCTTTCAATACTTAAAAAGTATTTCATAGATTTTGGTAAAAAATCACCAAATTGAGTTAGAATATCATCCCAACTTAATAATTCTTCTGGTTGTTTTATTCCTGATTTTAAAGTCATTTGATGCTCAAAACCCTCTTCTTTTTTATGAAATGAAGCCGCCAAAATAAAAATAGTTTTATGATGTTGACTTGCCGTAACTCTTCGTGTAGAAAAGTTACCTCCATTTCTTACTTCTGAAACATGATAATTAATAGGAATTGATATGTCGCCTGCTTCTAAGAAATAAGAATGTAATGAATGTAAAAATTTGTTTTTGGGTATTGTTCTATGGGCTGCATTTATAGCTTGTGCTACTAATTGTCCACCAAAAACATGAGGACTTCCAATAGGCACACTATTGCCACTAAAATTATGATTCCCTAAATCGTTTAAGTGTAAAAGTGCAGTTAATTCTTTCCTATTTTTCATGCTTAATTTCTAAAGTTTAAAAGGAAATTTTTGTTGATATGGAGTTGGTTGAACTCGCTGCAAAAATAACTTTAAAATTTTATTTGTGATTCGTTTCTTATGACGAAGATACATGGTTAAATCTTGAGGAACAGCACCAATAGAACTTTTTATTTCGCTAGCAGTTCTCCCAAAATTAATAATTTTTAGTTTTTTGTTGATGGCAATTTCTATATAATTATACAGCATTCTTTGGTAAATTGCGTGACTTCTATTTAACTGATAGTCAAGACCTACGAAGTGGGCGTCTAGAGATTTGTTATTTATTATACCAGACATAAAACCTACAATTTCTTTTTCTAACCAATAGGTTTTTAAAATATAATCATCCCCAAATTTTTCTTTTAAATCTTTATAAGTTTCTAAATTAAAATCCTCTAAATTAAAACCTGCCCTGGACGCAACTTTTTCATACAAAGCGGTCATTTTAGGTAGTTTTTGATCTATGTTCTTTAAAGTAACTTCTTCTATTCGAATATTGTTACTTTGCTTAAAAACTTTTCTTGCTTTTACTCGAAACTTTGTTTTCAGAGCAGCTAAATAATCATCAAAATTTAGCCAATTTAAATCCAGTTGAAGCATCATATTTGGTTCAACAGAAAATGGATGATACTTGTAGTCTTTCAACTCATTAGTAATAAAAAGAGATTCATTCATAAAATCTTTTAATAGAAAAGCATCAATTTTTAATTTTTCATTTGCATTGACAAAATGCAAAATAGCTTTGGCTAATTCTTTAATTACTTTTGGCTTATTTTGCCCCTTTTGTATAAAGATACCATGTTCTCCACTTACAAAAGGATTTCCAGATATTAATAATTTAAAAGGTTTATCATCTTTTAAAACGCCTATTTTTCTTCCTATATTTTTTAAAAGATTAAAATTATTTTGAATTGAATTGATATAAAAGTCTACTATTTGAAGAGAAGAAAAAGCAATTGGATTTTCATTTTTATCAACCAAAATAATATACGAAAACACCATTTCGGAATGATTTTTTTCAATAGATTTTAAAAAGTCTCTATGAAAATAAACATTGTGTTCACATTGAAGCGTTTCCCAAAATTGGGTAGGAATTTCATCTATTGAAGAGAAAAAAAGCGCGATATTTGTGTTCGAATAACAACTCAAATTAATTTATATATTGTGTTAAATTTTAGGACTTGTAAAATTTTCTTAAAAAAATAACTAAATCATAAAAGTTATGATGTCTTGTATTTGTATGTGAAAATAAAGATTTTTCCATTTTAAAATAACTAACAATAACTTTTTTTTGACAAAGTTACGCTTAAACAATATAATAAAGGTGCTGTGTAAAAAAAAGTATCTTTGTAATGACTATAAAAATTTCTTAACTTTTTTAATATGAAGTTAAATTGAACTAATTATGAGAAAACTTATTCTAGCAATACTTGGTGTTTTAATTATTTTGGGAACCTATTTTTTAGGAAATTATCTGGTAGCAAAAAACCAAAAGGCAAAGCCAAAATTTAAAAAACAAATAAAGACTGTTTTTGTAGAGTTAGTTGAGAATACATCCATTCCTGTCATTTTATCTGCAAGTGGAGGTCTTATTGCTAAAAATAAAATTGAGTTATTTTCTGAAGTTCAAGGAGTTCTAAATGCTTCAAGCAAGGCATTTAAGGTAGGGACACGTTTTGATAAAGGTGAAACTTTATTGAGTATAAATAGTGAAGAGTTTTACACTAGTTTACAATCGGAAAAGAGCAATCTGAGCAACTTAATTATATCCATTTTACCTGATTTACGTTTAGATTATCCGAATCAATTTAAAAAATGGGAAAGTTATTTGAAAAGTTTTAATATTGATAAAACTGTACCAAAATTACCTCCCTTTAATTCAGATAAAGAAAAATATTTTATTTCAGGCAGAAATATTTTAATCGCTTATTACAATGTTAAAAATCTTGAAGTTCGTTTAGCAAAACATCAAATCAAAGCTCCTTTTTCGGGGATTTTAACCGAAACTTTATTGAGTCCAGGAACTTTAGTACGAGTTGGACAAAAATTAGGTGAATATATAGATCCAAATATCTATGAAATGGAAGTTGCTATCAATTCAGAATTTGTTGATTTATTGAAAGTTGGTAATGCTGTAGCACTTTCTAATTTAGAAAAAACTAAAAATTATACAGGAAAAATTGTACGTGTAAACGGGAAAGTAGACCAGGTTTCACAAACGATAAAAGTATTTATAGATATAAAACATAAAGATTTAAAAGAAGGAATGTTCTTAGAGGCCCGTGTGGTTGTAAACTCAGTGGCAGAAGCTATTGAAATTTCTAGAAAACTACTAATAGATAATAAGGGAGTCTACACTGTTAAAAATGATAGCGTTTTAAGCTTAATAACTGTAGATCCAGTCTATTTTTCAGCAGAAAAAGTGGTGATTAAAGGATTGAAAAACAATGACAAAATTTTAAGCCAAATACTTCCTGGTGCCTTTCATGGTATGATTGTTAAAATCAATAAAAAGAAGTAAGCATGAAAAAAATCATTACTTACTTTATAAAATATCCAGTTGCAGTAAATGTTATAATTATTGCATTTATAGCCTTTGGTTTTGTGGGGGCTTTCAATATGAAATCATCTTTTTTTCCACTAGTAGATTCTCAATTAATTAGAATTTCTTTAGCATATCCTGGTGCATCTCCTGCAGAAATGGAGGAAGGAGTTGTCTTAAAAATTGAAGATAATTTAAAAGGAATTGTAGGTGTAGAAAGAGTAACATCCGTTTCTAGAGAAAACGCTGCACGTGTAAATATTGAGGTAGAAAAAGGCAAGAATATAGATATTGTTTTATCAGATGTGAAAAATGCAGTTGATAGAGTCCCTTCCTTTCCTTCTGGTATGGAACCACCTGTAATTGCGAAAGTAGAAAGTATAAGACCAACGATTAGTTTTACAATAAGTGGAGAAAGTGTCTCTTTAAAATCGTTAAAACAAGCTGCAAGAAATGTAGAAAATGAGATTCGAGGAATCAAAGGAATTTCTCAAGTAGCTTTATCTGGTTTTCCAGAGGAAGAAATAGAAATTGCGGTTCGTGAAAATGATTTACGTGCATATAACTTATCCTTTTTAGAGGTTGCAAATTCAATTAGAAACTCGAATATTTTAATTACTGGTGGAAATATAAAAACAGTTGATGAAGATTACCTTATTCGTGCAAGCAACCGCTCTTATTACGGAATTGACCTTCAAAATTTAATTGTAAGATCAGAAATAAATGGAAATATTATTCGTTTAAAAGATGTTGCAGAATTAAGAGATACTTGGTCTGAAAACCCTGATAGATTATATTTTAATGGAAATTTAGCGATCGATATTACTGTAAGTAATACAAATAATGAAGATTTAATTTCTTCAGCAGATAAAATTAAAGAATACATAGAAAAGTACAATCAAGAACATCAAAATATTCAATTGAATGTAACAAGTGATCGAAGTACAACACTAAATGATAGAACTTGGCTGCTAACTAAAAATGCCATTTCAGGAATACTACTAGTGCTGTTTTTCTTAGCCCTTTTTTTAAATTTAAGACTGGCAATTTGGGTGGCATTTGGTTTGCCAATCGCTTTTTTAGGCATGTTTATTTTTGCCTCGCAATTTGGTGTGACCATAAATGTTTTATCACTCTTTGGGATGATTATCGTAATTGGTATTTTAGTAGATGACGGAATTGTAATCGGAGAAAATATTTATCATCATTACTATGATTTAGGAAAATCAAAAATACAAGCCGCAATAGATGGAACAATGGAAGTAATTCCACCAATTGTTTCCGCTATTTTAACAACAATAATTGCCTTTTCTACTTTCTTCTTTGTGGATGGTAGAGTAGGAAGTTTCTTCAGTGAAGTTTCTACCATTGTTATCTTAACCTTATCTGTTTCTTTAATTGAAGCTTTGATCATTTTGCCAGCACATATTGCACATTCGAAAGCTTTAGATAGAAAAAAACTAGAAAACGGCCTGCCTAAAAAAACAAATAAAGTTGATGCTTTCTTTAAGAAAATGAATCGAGGAGCAAATACTGTTTTAGAAAAATTTAGAGACCACTACTACATGCCTTTTTTAAAGTTTTCTTTGGGAAACCGGTTCTTTATATTATGTGTTTTTGTAGCAACGCTTTTAATTAGTTTTTCTGCTTTAAAAGCAGGTGTTATAAAAAGTTCTTTTTTTCCAAGAATTGCCAGCGATAGAGTTCAGATTTCGCTAAATATGCCACAGGGAACGAACGAAAAAATTACAGATTCTGTAATTTCTTTTATCGAAGAAAAAGTAAGGTTGGTTAATAAAGAATATTCAAAAAAGCAAACGGATAATTTAGATATTGTAGAAAATATAATTAAAAGAGTTGGACCCGGAAGCGCAAACGCAACCTTAAGTGTAAATCTTTTACCCGGAGAAATTCGCGATTTTTCTTCTCCAGAAATCACCAATGCCATTCAGCAAAAAGTAGGAAAAGTTTATGGTGTAGAAAGTTTAGTTTTTGGTTCTGGAGGTAATTTCGGTGGAAGCCCTGTAGCCGTTTCTTTGTTAGGAAATAACATTAGAGAATTAAAAGCAGTTAAAGCTGAATTAAAAAAAGAGTTAGAAAAAAACCCTTTACTAAAAGACGTTACCGATAACAACCCCGCGGGTATTAAAGAAGTTCGCATTCAATTAAAAGACAATGCACATATATTAGGTTTAAATTTGCAATCTATAATGATGCAAGTGCGTTCTGGTTTTTTTGGTTTTCAGGCACAACGTTTTCAGCGAGGTCAAGATGAAATTAAAGTCTGGGTTCGATACGATAAAAAAGATCGATCTTCTATTAAGAATTTAGATGATATGCGCATTGTAACTCCTTTAGGAATAAGAATTCCTTTTTCTGAAATTGCAGATTACACTATAGAAAGGGGAGATATTGCCATTAATCATTTAGAAGGAAAACGAGAAATTCAAATTACGGCAGATTTAAAAGATTTAAGTGCGAGTGCAACCGCTATTTTAGAGAATATCAAAACGAATATTATGCCAGACATTTTGTCTAAATACCCTACAGTTTCTCCGCTGTATGAAGGACAAAATAGAGAGGCCAAAAAAACGACAGATTCTGTAAACAAGATTCAATGGATTATTTTAGGGTTGATTTATATTGTAATTGCCTTTACCTTCCGTTCTTATAGTCAACCAATTTTATTAATTTTTATGATTCCTTTTAGTATGATAGGGGTTATTTGGGGGCATTATGTGCACAATTTTGCGATTGGAATTTTATCCTTTTTAGGAATTATTGCTTTAATCGGAATTATGGTAAATGATGGTTTGGTGTTGATCGGAAAATTCAACAGTTATTTAAAAGAAGGTATAAAATATGATGCCGCTTTAATCAAAGCAGGTCAATCTCGTTTTAGAGCTATTTTCTTAACATCATTGACAACTGTTGCAGGATTGGCACCTTTAATATTTGAAAAAAGTAGGCAAGCCCAATTTTTAATTCCTATGGCAATTTCTATCGCTTATGGTATTGCAATTGCAACGGTATTAACGCTGGTTATGTTGCCTTTATTATTGTCAGTTTCTAATTCTATGAAAGTAGGCATTAAATGGTTAATAACCAATAGAGAAGTTACCAAGGAAGAAGTAGAAAGAGCTATTATAGAATCTAAATTTGATGAAAATGAAGATCATTAAAAATACAATTGTAGCGGTCGCTTTTTTATCGACTTTACAGGGAGTGTCGCAAGAAGTTCTAACAAAAAAAGAAGCTTTAAAAATTACACTAGAGAATAACTTCGGCATTAAAATAGCAAATAATAACCTGGAAGTTGCTAAAAATAATGCGAGCATTTATAATAATGGTTATTTGCCAACGGCTTCTGTTTCCTCAGGTGCAAATTACAGAAGTGAAAATCAAGATATTAATTTTCAGCAGCGTAGTCGTGATACTATAATTAGTGGTGCAGTAACAAAATCATACAATGCTTCTTTGAATTTGAGATACCTCATTTTTGATGGATTAGGAAGAAAATACAATTATCAACAATTAAAAGAAACCTATAATTTAACAGAAATACAAGCTAGAGAAACGATAGAGAATACGTATTTAAGATTGTTTACTTCCTATTTCCAAATTGCTCGTTTATCAGAAAATAACCATAATTTATCAGAAACTTTACTCATATCTAAAAGGCGGCTAAAGCGGGCAACTTATCAATATGAATATGGACAATCGACAAAGTTAGAGCTATTAAATGCAGAAGTTGATGTCAACAATGATCGTATTGCTTTTATCAGATCGAAGCAACAATTAAACAATGCGAAACGTGGTTTAAATGTAATTCTTGGAGTTGAAAAGGAAATAACTTATCAAGTTGAAACAAATATTGAATTCAATACAATGATGAATTTTAATCAGCTAGAACAAAAAGCAAAGGCAAACAATAGTTTGTTAAAGCAAAACGAAAAGAACATTGCTATTAGCGAATTCAATATTAAAATAAACAAATCTAATTTTTTACCAAGTTTAGCTTTAAATTCTTCTTATGGGTGGAATAAAAGTGAGAATCCAGTTACTTCATTTTTAGCGGGTGCAACTACAACTGGATTAAATGCAAGTTTAAACTTGTCTTGGAATTTGTTTGATGGAGGAAGCACTAAGACTCGAATTGCTAACTCAAAAATAGCTTTAGAAAACCAGCAAATATTATTAGCACAACAAAAAATAACTATAGCAAACAATTTAAAAAATACTTGGGAGAATTATCAAAACCAATTGTTCATTTTAAAAGCACAAGAAAAAAACGTTTTAACCACTCAAAATAATTTTGAAAGAAGTAAAGAACGCTATGAATTGGGGCAAATTACTTCGATAGCATTTCGACAAGCTCAGGTGAATTTAATCAATTCTAAAACTGCTTTTAACAACGCAAAATTTGATGCAAAGTTGATCGAATTACAACTTTTACAGATGAGTGGAGATATTCTAAATGTCAATTTTTAACATTGATTTTTAATAATCAATTGAAGTACAATTATTAAAAATTTAGTAGACGAGTAGTTGCTGAAGAATTCGTGTTCTTTTAATGACAATCTAAACTATAAAATCCACCACAATTTTCTGTCCTTTTTTTAGAAAATTGAGTAATTAAATAGGCCGTTGTAATTAAGTTTCTTAGTTCGCATAAATCTACTGAAAGCTCTGAGTGGTCATACAAACGTTTGTTATCCTCATAAAGTACTCGTAATTTTTTTTCAGCACGTTTTAAACGTTCATTAGAACGAACAATACCAACATAATTTGTCATGATCGTTTTAACTTCATTCCGATCATTGGTAATTAATATTTTTTCCATGTTTTTAATAACTCCACTATCATTCCAAACAGGAATATCTTTCGGCATTTTAGCTTTATTGTATTTTTTAGAAATATTTAAATAAGCTCTGTGAGCATAGACCAGTCCTTCCAATAAAGAATTAGAAGCTAATCTGTTTCCTCCGTGTAAACCAGTTCTAGTCACTTCCCCACATGCATAAAGTTTTTTAATAGATGTCTTCGCATTTTTATTCACATTTACACCCCCACAAATATAATGTGATGCGGGTACAACAGGAATAAAATCTTTTGTGACATCAATATTAAGAGAAGCACACTTTTCTGTAATATTAGGAAAATGCTCTTTAAATTTATGTTGATCTAATTGGGTACAGTCTAAATATACGTGAGGTTTTCCACTCTTTTTTAATTCACTATCTATGGCTCTTGCAACAATGTCTCTAGACGCTAGTTCTCCTCTTTCGTCATACTTATGCATAAAAAAAGCACCATTGTAATCTCTTAATTTAGCACCAAAACCTCTAACAGCCTCTGAAACTAAGAAAGCTGGATATTCACCAGGATTGTATAATGCAGTTGGGTGGAACTGAATAAATTCCATTTCAGAAATTTCTGCTTTTGCCCTGTAAGCGATTCCGATACCATCACCAGTTGCAATAGTTGGATTTGTGGTCGTTTCATAAACTTGTCCGTTTCCTCCAGAAGCCAAAACTGTAAATTTGCTGATAAAAGTTTTTACCTTATCTTCTTTAACATCGATAACATAAGCACCAAAACAAGAAACTTTGCCATTCCGTTTTGTTTTCTTGTTTTTTACCTGATGTTGCGTAATTAAATCAATGGAGTAATGATGTGTAAGGAATTCAATATTTGGTAATGCATTTACTTGATTTAATAAAGCTCTTTCAATTTCCGCACCTGTAATATCTGTGTGGTGTAAGATTCTATTTTGGGAGTGACCTCCTTCACGACCTAGATCGTAATCGCCCTTATCATTTTCGTCAAATCTTGTGCCCCAACGGATCAATTCTTCTAACCTTTCAGGAGCATCTTCTATCACCATTTTTACAATTTCTTCATCACACAAACCATCGCCTGCAAGCAGGGTGTCATCAATATGTTGCTGAAAACTATCTACTGTTTTGTCGTAAACGGTTGCAATTCCTCCTTGCGCATACTTTGTGTTAGATTCACTTTGTTCATCTTTAGTAATGATTGTAATTTTAGCATCCTTAAAAGCTGTAGCAGTTTTAAGTGCAAAAGTTAATCCTGAAATACCAGAACCAATCACCAAAACATCAGTAGAAATTATTTTTTTATTAGGTAACATTGTAAGTCTTTATATAGAAATATCTAACATTCTTTGAATAGGTATGATTGCTTTTTCACACAATGTTGCATCCACTTCAATATCAGGTAATTCATATTTTAAACACAAATATAATTTTTTTAAAGTATTCATTTTCATATAAGCACATTCACTACAAGCACAAGTGTTGTCTTCTTTTGCTGGTGCAGGAATAATTTCTTTATCAGGATTTTCTTGCAACATCTGATATAAAATTCCAGCTTCAGTAGCTACAATAAACTTCTTCTTTTTACTGTTTCTTACATGATTTAAAAGGCCAGAAGTAGAACCAATATATTTAGCAACTTTAAGCATGTGGGCTTCAGATTCTGGATGTGCTATTAATTCTGCATCAGGATGTTCTTTATATAAATCTATTAATTTTTCCATAGAAAAAGCCTCATGTACTATACAAGCTCCATCCCAAAGTAACATCTCTCTGCCAGTTTCTTTATTTAAATAAGCGCCTAAATTTCTATCAGGAGCAAAAATAATAGGTTGGTCTTTCGCAATAGAATCTATGATTTTTCTAGCGTTAGAAGAAGTACAAACGTAATCACTTAAGGCCTTAATTTCAGCGGAACAATTAATATAGGTAACAACAATATGATCTGGATGTTGTTTTTTAAATTCTGAAAATTTTTCTGGAGGACAAGAATCGGCTAATGAGCAACCGGCTAACAAATCGGGTAGTAATACTTTTTTACTTGGGTTTAAAATTTTTGCAGTTTCTGCCATAAAATGAACTCCTGCAAAAACAATAATATCCGCTGCTGTTTTGGCTGCTTGTTGTGCTAAAGCTAAACTATCACCAACAAAATCTGCAATTTCTTGGATTTCATCTATTTGATAATAATGTGCTAAAAGAACAGCATTCTTCTCTTTCTTGAGTTTTAAAATTTCCTCACGATAATTAATAGCAGGTGTCTCAATATCTAAAAATCCTCTTTCGGTAAGATTTTTTTTTGCAGCATTTAAATTTTCCATAAAAATGTTTATTTTGAACTGTACTGCAAATATAAACCCTATTTTGTTGTCAAGAAAATGATTGATGTCATTCTATTGAATTATAATTATAATGTGTTAACAAAATGAATCTATCTAAAGGTTTTTGGGAAAATAAGTATAAGAAGAATAAAACGGGTTGGGATTTAGGTGAAGTTTCACCTCCTCTAAAAACTTACTTTGATCAGCTAACCAATAAAAACTTAAAAATTCTAATTCCTGGCGGTGGAAATTCTTACGAGGCAGAATACCTTTTTAAAAATGGTTTTAAGAATGTATATGTAGTAGATATTTCTGAAACTGCTTTAAAAAACATAAAAAATAGAGTTCCAGATTTTCCACTATCACAACTATTGCATGCGAACTTTTTTGATTTGGATGCTACTTTTGATTTAGTGATAGAACAAACTTTTTTCTGTGCAATAGATCCTAATTTAAGAGAAAAATATGCATTAAAAATGAAGGAACTCTTGCGCGAAAACGCAAAATTAGTTGGGCTGCTTTTTGATGCAAAACTAAATGAAGAACACCCACCTTTTGGCGGAACTATAAAAGAATACAAAGGATATTTTCAACCCTATTTTGCCATGAATATTTTTACAAAATGTGAGAATTCATTTTATAATAGGCAAGGAATGGAGCTATTTATAAAGTTGGTAAAAAAGTAAAAAGAGGTTATTTTCATTTAAGAAGATAACCTCTTTTATATCTAAATTAGTTGGTCTCTTATAATGAATATTGTAAACCTACTGTTATTGTTTCTTTTCGTTTTAATTGAATACCATTTATTTTTTGATACAAAGGAGCTGCAAATTCAACACCCAAACGCAAATCTTTTAAAGTCCCTTTTTGAGCATATAGATTAAATCCAATACCACTATTGATATAGGTTCCTCCTGAGTTTTGTGTGTCTGCAGTTGTTACCATCATTGGCATTAAGTTCGGATTTGATCCTCTAATTTGATCAACAAGCATTCCTTCTAAACGCCCTGAAATACTCAGCCAATCTGTTGCTTTTATTGCTATCCAATTGTTTATTCCATAGTTGTTACCAAAAGCATAATCATCAGCATTTTCACCCAATCGAATGGTCGTAGCGATTTGACTTCCCCATGAAAAAGAATCCCTTTGTCCTAAATAAGTGAAACCCAAATTGGTGTCAAAAGTTCCGCTTCCAATTTGCATTGGATAGGGTAATTGGATTTCATTGGGAGCACTCATTGGAGTTTCATCTGTTACAGAAATACTTCCAGCAGGTAAAGAAAAAGTTAGATTTCCATGAAATGATTGTCTATTTTTATTTAGGATTTTATAAATCATTCCTAATGAAATATCTCCAAAACCCGATGAAGAAGTTGTAAAGGGTTTCAGCATTCCATTTGCCATTTTCGCTTGTAAATCCATCTCTATGTTAATGATTTTTACCATTCCCAATAATGTAATTCTGTCTGAAGGAGCATACATCATTCCAAACATATGCATCTGCATTGGCATTCTTAGCGGGGTTACTTTATAACCTGCGTTATGTGCATTGTCATTTGAAATGGCGTCATCACCAGAAAGTAAACCCTCCATATTCATGTTCATAAACTTGTAGGAAAACATAAGTCCACCTTTTCCATGATAATGATCTGCTTTTACAGATATTGGTGCATGCCCATCAGGTCTATTTCCTTTCCAATTTGTGTTTTCAGTTTCCTGTGCATTTGCTTCTTGAGATAGGAACATCACAATTCCTAACCCAATAATTTTTATTGATTTCATTAATTTTATTTTTTGTTTAAATAATTTGTACGATACGAAATTCAATTCTTTTTTTGAATTCAATTTAAGTAGAAGATTATTTTAAACAACGGGAGGGTGGAACACAACTTTGGAAAATAGAAAATTGTAGATTTTACTGTAGAAGTGATTTTCTTCCTTTTCTGAAGTTGCTGTTTTTGTTTTTTTAAGATGTAATATTCTTACAAAACCTATGGGATATTCTTTTAAAGAAATCTGCAAAGAAATGGGTGCTTCTTTTTGTTGTTTTTCTACTTCTTTGTACAAATGACATTTACCATTACACTGCAATTCTGGCTTATCTTTATTAATACATAAAAACTTTACGATATAATCTTGATTAATTGCATATGCTACAAAAGGCGCAATAGGTTTTAGCATGGCAAGCATGTATAATAAAACAAACAAAAAAGGAGTGAATTTTTGAAGCAAAACCTATTATTTTCTCGAACAAAAGTAATTTTAAAAATTAATAAATAAACGATTTTTATTTATTTTTTAATACTATTTTTTCGAAATCTTCACAGCGTTCTGCAAAGTCAAATAAATACTGAGCTTCTTTGGGAGGTATCGTTAATTTACGTTTTGTTAAATCGATCCATGCGCCATAAACTTTTATGATTGCTGATAGTTTTCCTGCTTCATTAAAAACTTCATGAGTAATTTTCCAACGTTCATTGTTTTCTGATAAACCAGCAACTTTAAAATTTACGATGATGTTTTCTCCCAAATGAATTTCTTTTCTAAAAGATGT
>Ga0209715_1001215_pt1 | contig 21171 bp, 18 predicted proteins | sample COGITO_mtgs_1205_2_FD_184809 | JGI IMG/M metagenome (GOLD analysis project Ga0209715, IMG submission 184809) | Pelagic marine microbial communities from North Sea - COGITO_mtgs_120503 (SPAdes) (version 2) | ecosystem: Environmental > Aquatic > Marine > Epipelagic ... | reverse complement strand
CCCATCCACGTTTCCGCCTTCAGTGTTACCTGTGCACAGGTGGCGTTGGATAGTTTTGCTCGGGCCGCGGTCCTTGGACCAACGGCAGAGGGTTACTGTACGTAATCGCTACCTTTGATCTGTGGGATCCAGGCCCGGACTCCCCGTTTCCAGGGCCCCGCGTCTCGGACCACGGGCCTTTAGTATTGGCCTTGTAAATTCATCTAGGGGTAGTTTTGTTTGGCAACTGCATCTCTACCCACGCATCAATTTCAAGCTAAACCGTGCCGCTGCTCTCGCTGAGTGGCGTCAATTATAGAGCGCGTAGATTTAGGCTCATCCTGCAATCCGATGCGAGTTCTTATTTGTTTGACAGCACCTTGAGTTGGACCAAAATGTGGCGAGATACAGCTTTGCGCCAGATGGCCTGATAACTTTCAACAACATTTGATCGAGAGACAGTTAAGCCAGGCAAGGCAATCCAATCTGGGCATGGGCGGTCAAGCAATGCCGTGATTGTAGTGTGGGCGACGGCCTCACCTTGCTGAAAAGGACGCTGGCCTGCAATCCCAATCACAGGCACTCCTTTTGCAAGACTTTCTGTCATCTCTTGCCCAAGATCCACCGTTGTAATGGGCATATCTGGGTTCCGTTTTGAAACTGCACTGATGACCTTAACGCAGGGGGTATCCCAGACTACGAACAGCCCTAAAATTTCCGAGTGATCACTGATGAGTTGGACAGCTTCGTTGCCGGCGCTGTCGATGGTTGAGAACCTCGCTGTTTTCACCGCGACGTCAGGACGGTTGATCTCCATCCAACGACTAAAAGCGATTTCGCGTTCATTCGTGGCAAAAAAATCAGAATCATAAGCCAGCATCCCGGCAGAAGCGCCCTGCGGTAAGCCGGCAGACAGAAGCTCGGCTGCAATTTCGCCCAACCCAAAGTTGTCAGCTGAAACAAGAGAGACATAATCTTTGCCTGGAAGCATCCCAGTGGGGGCATTGTCAATCAAAACGAGTTTTATGCCTGCACCCGAGACCGCAAGGTGGGCATTTGTGACGGCTGTATTATTGACGGGAAGCGAAATAATCGCATCAGGATTGTCGCCCCGCAAACGGTCCAATGCATCAATTTGCGCTTTGGATGAAAAGTTACAATCTACAACGTCAATGACGATCGCACCGCATTCACCCAATGTTCCAATGATGCCCTGTACGACATGCCTGGCCCAGTCGCTTTCAAGAGTGTGCATGACGATTGCGACGCGTAATTTTTTTGCACGTGCCGCAGTTATGTCCTGTGGTAAAAGAGTAACGCGCTCTGGTGGCGAAGCGCGTTCACCGTGTGGTCCAAGTCCAAATATTGTCATGCCAATTCCTTCAACTGCTCGGTGGAGCTTGGGCCTCGTCGTCGGCTTGCCGCGTAATAGAGTTCAAAGTTTCTAGGCCGTATACAAAGTCTGGATGCTGAGTTGGAGTTCCCAACAATATCCAGTCTTTCAAAAAGACCGGCTCAAAGAGCGCGGAAACAGCGATGCCCGCCGCACCTAAAAGGGCGGCGGAATTGCCCATTTGCGACCGCAGGATGCGCAGATCTCGGGTGACTAGCGGATGCGATGCGCCATAAACGGTTTCACGTATGCTTGCGAGCAAGATGTCATTCGTCTGAGCTATCGACCCGGCGAAGACGATAAGTTGTGGGTTTAGCATGTTAGCAAGGGTTGCCACGACGCCGCCAATGAGGCGACCGCTCTGCACGACGATTTCTGTACTCACGGAATCGCCCATTTGTGCCGCCTGACAAACTTCAACCGCCGTTATATTTTTTTCACGTTCAAGCAATTCAGCCAGATAGGCGCTTTCCCCAGATTGTGCGGCCTTGATGCCCTTCGCCTTGATCATACTGGCACCAGCCATAGCATCCAGTGAACCAGTGGTGTCGTCAGATGTCACTGGCAATTGTCCAATTAAACCAACGGCGCCAGCAGCACCGTGGTAAGGTTTACCGTTGCTGACCAGACCGGCACCAATTCGCTGGCCGACTTTGATAAATAGCATGGTTTGTTGACCTATCCCAGCACCGCCATTCAATTCCCCCATCGTCATCGTCTCAACGTTAGAGTGCATCCAGACGGGGACTTTAAACCGCTGCATTAGTGCCTCGACAAAACCGCTGTTGTCCCAATTAGGCAGGAAGTTAGGGGTTTCGAGCAGAAATGGGATGTTGGGATCGGTGAGAACCGGGCCAGGTACGGAAATTGAAATACCCCACAAATTGGGAATTTTTGGTTGCCGCGTCATCAGCCAATTAATCAAGGTGCAGACACGGTCCGCAGTTAAGGTCTGATTCGCGATGTTGATTGCTTCGTGATGTTCCATAATGAGCTTGCCCTGCAGGTCGGCAAGTCCAACGCCGATGGCCGATTGGTCAAGTGTGACAACAACAAGTCGGGCGCGATCTTTAGTGAATTGGACGAGGCGCGGCGCCCGGCCACCTGTCGCTACGCCTGTTTCACTTTCGCTAACCAAAACCAATTCCGAAAGAATCGCAAGTCTGTCGGCAATAATAGCCCGCCCATATTCGCTGACACGCTCTAGTTCATGGCGGGTTGTCGCTTCACTCAAACGCACATGGTTCAGTATAGCTACAAGGCTTGCTGTAGCCGCTTCGCTGTTACGCTGCCGTCCTTTGCGCCTTTGGCGTTTCGGCGCTGATTTGTCTGTGTTCACGAAATTTTGACTCTTCATATGATAATTTACAACAATAGTTCCCGAGTATTTGCAAGGCAAGTCCTAACTTTTGCTTCTAAAATGCAAAAGTTATATTACTTATGCATAAATAGTGTTGACTAAAGTTTAAATTATACCTTATCAGTTAAGTCGAACGGCTTTACTTGCCGAATTTGGGAGGACAACATGGGTGACTGGAAGCTTGCGTATCAAGCAAATTGTTGGGGTGATCTTGGCGGCAATGCAGAGGGGGTGACCTCGATCTCGCAGCTCAGCTATCGTACATTTGGTGACATGGATCGAGCGTGCGCGGAGATCGCTTCTGCGGGTTATAAAGGTGTTGAATTGTTTGACGGCAACCTGCTCGACTATAGCGCCGCCGATTTTCGCACTGTGCTTGCCAACAACGGCTTATTTTTGGTTGCCACTTATTCTGGTGCCAACTTCATTTTTGACGACATACTGCCAGAGGAACTGGCGCGCATCACACGAGCCGCTGACCGTGCCGCGGAACTAGATGCCCCGCATTTGGTAGTTGGGGGTGGCGCTAAGCGTTTTGATGGTATTCGCGATACGGACTATGATAAATTGGGGGCGGCACTTGATCGGGTTAAGTCATTGGCTGAGGATCGTAATCTTACTGCGCATTTCCATCCACATCTGTCGACAATCGTCGAGGGCCCCGAAGAGGTGCGCCGTATCTTCCGTCTGACTTCAATAGACTTTTGTCCGGACACAGCACACTTGGCTGCTGCTGGTGGCGATCCAGCGCAGCTGATCCGCGAATTTGCTGATCGTATTTCCTATGTCCACCTAAAGGGTTTCCAAAAAGAGCCCTTTGCATTCACACCACTCGATCGTGGTGATGTGCCTACCGACGAAATTATTGCAGCTATGCGCGAAACGAATTTCGCGGGCTGGGTCTGCACTGAACTTGATGCTTGGGACGATCCCGCTGATGGGGCGCGTTCCAGCATGGACTATTTAAACCAAGCCTAACTTGCTGGCATCAACCGGGGTACGCCCCAATCTTCTGGGAGGAAGAACTATGATTATGAAACGAAATATTTTGGGAATCGCCGCTGCGCTGGGGCTGGCAGTGTCCACTGCACCTGCTGTAGCTGATCCGTCCGCCGCATTGGCGGCATTACAGGAAACAGTCCTGTCCAAAGGCCCCAGCGGAGAAAATCCAAGCCCTGCAGCAGACCTCATGCTCAGCCAAACGGAAATTGATCAGATCAAGGCGATGAATGCGACCGCAGCCATTGTGATGCACTATGGTGGTAATGACTGGTCGAGCGCGCAGATCGAAGGCCTCAAGTTCCAATTTGGGGAAATGGGTATCAAGGTTATTGCCGTTACAGATGCTGGTTTCAAACCTGAAAAGCAAGTGGCAGATATTGAAACAATAATGATGATGGAGCCTGACATCATGGTTTCCGTTCCAACAGACCCATCGGCAACAGCTGCCGCCTATAAGGCTGTGGCTGCGGCTGGTGTTCAAATTGTATTCATGGAAAACACCCCTCCGGGTATGACGGCAGGCGTGGACTACGTTTCAGTGGTTTCGGCTGACAACTATGGCAACGGCGTTGCTTCAGCTCACCTTATGGCGCAGGCATTAGGTGACGAGGGTGGTCAGATAGGTCTCGTTTTTCATGCGGCCGATTTTTTTGTGACACGGCAACGCTATGATGCGTTCAAAGCAACGATCAATGAGAATTACCCAAACATCGAGATTGTAGCAGAGCAAGGCATCGGCGGACCGGATTTCTCGGGCGACGCAGATAAAGCAGCTTCTGCAATGCTGGTGTCGCATGCCGACCTCGATGGTATTTGGGCTGTTTGGGATGTTCCGGCTGAAGGTGTCATCTCGGCAGCTCGCGTTGCCGGCCGGGACGACCTGGTAATCACAACCATTGACCTCGGCGAAAACGTTGCGATCAATATGGCGCAGGGTGGCTTTATCAAGGGTTTGGGCGCACAGCGGCCTTTCGACCAAGGTGTTGCTGAAGCGATGCTTGCGGGCTATGGCTTGTTGGGCAAAGAAGCCCCTGCATTCGTCGCGGTTCCTGCTCTTCCAGTAACCAAAGACAACCTGCTCGAAGCCTGGGAGACAGTATACCGCTCCGAAGCGACGAAAAATATTCAAAATAGTATGAACTGACTTTGCAAAGGTCCTGTGGCAGTTCTCGCGCCGCAGGACCACTTTACACATTTTATTTACGGAGCATATCGATGACTAAAACACTAAACGTTGCACTAATTGGTGGCGGCTTCATGGGTAAGGCACATGCCTTGGCATATGCAGCGATGCCAATGTTTTTTTGGCCTGCCCCGGCAATACCCCACCGGAAGGTGGTGGTCGATTTAACCGAAGAGGCCGCTCAAGAGGCGCGTGACCGTTTCGGTTTTGAAGAAGCATCAAGTGACTGGAAAGCGATTGTCAACCGCCCCGACATCGACATTGTCGATATTTGCACTCCAAACAATTCTCACGCTGAAATCGCAATTGAAGCCTTGAAAGCTGGTAAACATGTAATTTGCGAGAAGCCACTTGCCGGGACACTTGCGGAATCTGTCGCAATGGCGAAGGCCGCCCGTGCGTCCAACGCTACAACGATGGTCGCCTTTAACTATCGCCGTACACCCGCTGTCGCTCTCGCCAAGAAATTCATTGATGAAGGTAAAATCGGCGACATAACCAACTTTCGTGGCACTTATTTGCAAGACTGGTCCGCAGATCCAAATGGGCCGTTATCCTGGCGCTTTCAAAAGAAGATAGCAGGGTCAGGCGCAATCGGCGATATTGGCACCCATGTAGTTGATATGGCACACTATCTTGTGGGTCCCATAGACACCGTGCAAGCGATTACTTCGACCTACGTAAAAACCCGCCCGATGCAACAAGGCGGTGTCGACAAACTGGGGGCATCCGACAAATCTGCCGACGCTGAACGCGCCGAAGTTGATGTTGATGATGAAGTCATGTCGATGGTGCGCTTTAAATCTGGCGCTGTTGGCAGTATCGAGGCCAGCCGCAACGCATGGGGTCGCAATAACTTCATCACGCTGGAAATCCACGGGACGAAAGGCTCGATTCTGTTCAACTACGAACGCCGGGACGAATTACAGGTTATGTTCGCCGATGATCCGGTTAATTCACGTGGCTTCCGTACTATCTACACAGGCCCTGCCCATCCCTATGGTGAAGGCCTTTGGCCGATCCCAGCACTGGGCATAGGTTACGGTGAGACCAAGATCATCGAGTGTTATGATTTCTGCAAAGCGATCATGAATGGTTCTCAGCCCTCGCCAAATTTTGAAGAGGCACTTTTAATTGAAAAGGTTGCCGATGCCCTCATCCGATCGGGTGAAACAAGCGCTTGGGAGAAGGTATAATGTCAACCGTTGCCGTCCGCATGGCCGGCATTTCAAAAAACTTTGGCGGTGTTAAAGCCCTGAAAAATGTTAACTTTGAAGTTTTGGCAGGAGAAGTCCACGCACTTTTGGGCGGCAACGGTGCCGGAAAATCAACGATCCTGAAGGTTCTGAACGGCGTGCATGTACCGTCGGCCGGCACAATTGAAGTATTGGGTGTACCACTCACCATTCATACACCCGAAGCCTCTCGCGCTGCAGGGATTGCAATGAATTATCAAGAAATGAGCTTGATCCCGACGCTAACTGTGGCTCAAAACGTTTTTTTGACGCGCGAGACGAAGTCAGGCGGTCTAATCGACGATAAAAAGGCAGAGCGCAAAGCCGCCAAACTCTTTGCAATGCTTGGTGTAGACGTTGATCCGCGCGCAATTGTTGGTGATCTTGGTGCAGGGCAAAAACAACTGACTGAAATCGTCAAGGCTATTTCCCAAAACGCACGCATTCTAGTGCTTGATGAACCATCCACTGCTTTGGCGATATCTGATGTAGATAGGCTGTTCACCTTCCTGCGCAAACTGAAGAAGCAAGGTGTTGCGGTCATATATGTAAGTCATCGAATGGACGAAATTGCCCGCATCGCTGACCGTGCTACGATCTTGCGTGACGGTAAGCATGTTATTACAGCTGCTATCGGCGACCTACCAATCGATACGATGATCGAACATATCGTTGGAAAACGGTCCCTTGGCCTTGCTGATATAGAACGGAGCGATGCTGTTCGCGGTGATATAGCTCTGGAGCTGCGCAACGTGTCGGGTCGTAATAAACCCGATAATATCTCGCTCACGATTTACAAAGGTGAGGTCGTCGGGTTGGCTGGCCTCCTTGGCTCGGGCCGCACATCTCTCGCAAAACTTGTCGCAGGGATTGAACCAGTGGTTTCTGGTGAAATTCGCATCAACGACCGCCCTGTTAGTTTCCGTCGTCCCGGTGACGCAATCACAGCGGGTGTGGCACTTGTGCCTGAAGCTCGAGCGACGCAAGGTATCATCGCAGCTCATTCAGTTTCCGACAACCTAACACTTGCTGCGCTGGATGGTCTTTCAAAGGCAGGCTTTGTCATTGCAGCTAAGGCGCACGCAGCGACAAACGCCCAAATCGAGCGGCTTTCGATCAAAACAGCAAGCTGCGATCATTCTGTTAGCACGCTTTCGGGCGGCAATCAGCAAAAGGTCGTCATTGGCAAATGGTTGGCCGTTGACCCGGACGTGTTGGTGCTTGACGAGCCAACAGCAGGCATCGACATCGGATCAAAATCCGAAATTATCAGACTAGTGCGTGAGCTGGCCGCGAACGGCAAAGCAATTCTAATGATTTCCTCGGAGTTATCGGAGCTTTTGACTGCCTGCGATCGGATTGTCGTAATGGCTGACGGACGCGTCTATGAGGATTTTTCCCGCGCCGCGCTGGATGATCCAGCTGAGGCAAATACCGACATCACACACCGCTTGCAAGCCGCTGAACAGCGGTTGCAAATTTCTATTCAAGAAGCCCTCGCTGCAGGGCAGGAGATTTCCCATGCCCAACAGTGACACAACCCACGCCGCTGGCTTGGTCGGCGCCTTTCTACAAAATTGGCGGCAAAATATCATCTATATCGGTTTTATTGCGATCTTTGTGGTCTTTGCGCTTACGCTGAATGACAGGGGGTTTCTGAACCCAAACAATCTGCTCAACATTGTCCGCCAGACAGCGATGATCGCCGTGATGGCTATAGCAATGACTTTCGTGTTGTCTGCAGGTGAAATTGATCTGTCTGTTGGTGCTGTCGCGGGCCTCTCCAGTGTCACTGTTGCCATGGTGATTTCTGTTGCTGGGCCATTTGCGGGGATTCTTGCAGGTCTGGCAACAGGCATTGCCATCGGCACCTTTAACGGCTGGCTAACTACAAAAATTGGTATCCCTTCGTTTTTAACGACACTCGCAATGATGGGTATTGCAAAAGGAATTGCGATGTGGGTTTCGGGCACATCCGCAGTTCCGATCTTGTCACAAAGCTATGCCTGGTGGTTTGGCGGTGGCTCCATCGGGCCCATTCCGGTATTGCTTTTTTGGATTTTGATTTTTAGTGCAGTCGGTCATGTAGTCTTACGCCGTACTGGTTTTGGTCGCAGGGTGCTCGCAACAGGTGGTGGCGAGCAAGCCGCTGGCTATTCCGGCATCAACACCGCCAAGATCAAGTTTCGGGTTCTGGTCATTTCATCTACTGCTGCGGCTTTGGCTGGGATGTTTTATGCGGGCCGACTGCAATCGGGCCGATTTCAGCTAGGCGAAGGAGACGAGCTATCAGTTATCGCCGCGGCTGTGCTGGGCGGAACCTCGCTTTTTGGTGGTAAAGGAACCGTTATAGGCACCATCGTTGGCGCGCTCATGATTGGCCTTATTAACAATGGATTAATTCTGATGGGGCTGGAGTTTAGTCAACAACTGATCGCACGCGGTGGTATCATTATTCTTGCTGTTGCGCTTAGCCAGAAAAGAGCGTGAAAATGAAAAATGTTACCATCATAGGTACTGTAACTGCAAAGCCGGAAACACGCGAGGAACTGTATGCGCTTTTGTCTGCGCAGGTTGAGCCAACTCGTAAGGAAAATGGTTGCATCAACTATGATTTCCATGTCGATGCAGAAGACACGTGCGTCTTTGTTTTCTATGAAAACTGGAGATCTCAAGAAGATCTGGACGCCCATTTGAGAATGTCGCATCTTGAGCCGTTGTTTTTGCAGGTTCACAGGCTTTTGGCATGTCCGGTAAATATTCGTTACCTTGCAATGCTTAGCAAGATGGCGTGATGGAGGCGCAAATCACACCAACATTTAGAACTCTTTAATAAGTTGAAATTAGGACCTTTCTGATTCAATCAAAATGAAAACGCTTTGATGTAAAAACACTCGATGGAGAAGACATGAAAACAATCAAGGGCCCAGCTTTATTTTTAGCGCAATTTGTTGGTGATAAGTCGCCTTTCAATTCATGGCAATCGATCACTAAATGGGCCGCTGAGTGTGGCTATATAGGCGTTCAAGTTCCAAGTTGGGACAAACGTCTTATTGACTTAGACCTCGCCGCAGAAAGCAAAAATTATTGTGACGAATTCAAGGGGCAGGCTGCGATGAATGGTATTGTCGTGACGGAATTGTCTAGCCACTTGCAAGGTCAGCTCGTTGCGGTGCATCCGGCTTATGACACTGCATTCGACGGATTCTGTCCTGAGCACTTTCGGGGGAGACCTGCTGCTCGACAGGAATGGGCAGTTGATCAAGTCAAGAAAGCGATCACAGCTTCGCGAAACATGGGAATTTCTGAACATGCGACGTTTTCTGGAGCACTTGCATGGCCATATTTATACCCTTGGCCGCAACGACCCACTGGCCTAGTTGAAACAGCCTTTGACGAACTAGCTCACCGCTGGATGCCCATTCTCGATCACGCGGAAACCAATGGTGTCGACATTTGCTATGAAATACATCCGGGTGAAGATTTACACGACGGCGATACTTTTGAAATGTTTCTGGAGCGTGTTGACAACCACGCTCGTTGCAACATGCTATATGATCCCAGCCATTACCTTCTGCAGCAATTAGATTATCTGGACAACATCGACATATATGCCGAGCGTATAAAAATGTTTCATGTCAAAGACGCAGAATTCAATCCAACTGGCAGAAAAGGAATATATGGTGGATTTCAAGCTTGGGCAGACCGTGCGGGCCGCTTCCGCAGTCTTGGCGATGGCCAAATAGACTTCGGAGCAATTTTTTCGAAGATGGCAACCAATAATTTCGATGGTTGGGCGGTTGTCGAGTGGGAGTGCGCGATTAAGCATCCAGAAGATGGGGCCAAGGAAGGCGCTCAGTTTGTGAAAGACCAAATCATTCGTGTGACACCTCACGCATTCGATGATTTTGCAGGGGTCGAATACAACGAAGCTGAGAACCGCAAAATGCTTGGATTGGAAAGTTGAACTATGAGTGATCCAATTAAATTAGGAATGGTGGGCGGTGGTAATGATGCATCTATCGGTGCAGTACACCGTATCGCAGCTCGCTTAGATGGTGAATTTGTCCTCACTGCAGGTGCGTTATCATCAACTCCTGAAAAGGCGATGGCATCCGGTAAAGCTTTAGGTCTTGCAGCCGACCGGACCTACCCGACATTTTTGGATATGGCTAAACGCGAAGCCCGACTGAAAGATGGGATCGAAGCTGTCGCAATTGTCACGCCAAATCACTTGCACTATCCAGTGGCCCGAGAATTTATAAAACGAGGTATACACGTTATCTGCGACAAGCCTTTGACGTCAACTCTTTCAGATGCAAAAAAAATGGAGGTCGCCGTCAGGAAGTCAGACGCACTCTTTATTCTGTCACACAATTACACTGGTTACCCAATGATCCGTCAGGCCAAAGAAATGATTGCGGATGGCACATTGGGAAATTTGCGGATGATTCAAGTTGAGTATGTTCAGGATTGGCTTACCGAACCTGCAGAAGAGTTGGGAGTAAAGCAGGCGGAATGGCGCACAGATCCTGCTCGCTCAGGAGTTGGAGGAGCGATTGGCGATATAGGGACTCACGCCTACAATTTGGCACGGTTTGTGACCGGATATAAACTAGATAGTTTGGCAGCAGACCTTGATTCTTTTGTGCCTGGAAGGAGACTTGATGACAACGCACATGTAATGATGCGATTTGAAGGCGGAGCAAAGGGAATGTTGTGGTGTAGCCAGGTCGCTCCGGGTAATGAAAATAACCTACGCTTACGTATTTTTGGTGAAAATGGCGGCATAGAGTGGAGCCAGGAAGATCCAAATTATCTTTGGTATTCACCATATGGGGCTCCAAAGCAGCTGTTAACCCGTGCTGGTAGTGGCGCGGCAGACTCTGCAAATGCTGTCAGCCGCACCCCTGGGGGGCATCCCGAAGGGTACTTAGAAGGGTTTGCAAACATTTATACGGAAGCTGCAAAAGCTATAAGAGCGGTGGGTGCTGCAAAACCCATTCCAACGGATATCAAACTGCAAGGTATCGAGGAAGGTATTGAAGGCGTTCGCTTTCTCACCGCATGCGTCCAATCTTCGAAAAGAAATTCTGCCTGGGTTTCACTTTGGCAAGTGTGAGTAACACCAAGCGATCCCACCGGTTCTTATATACATTTTGTTTGTGTGTCCCAGGATGAGACGAATTCTACGTAACAGAAATTAATGCTGAGTAGTGAAACGCAAAATGAGAAAGCCCAGCATAAAGGCAAATCCAGAAGGCCCCTATGGGTACTGTCAGACCAAACGAGCTTGAGACGGGGCGGGCTGTTTCGTAGCCCCTTCGTATGACAAAACGCTCTCCATTTCGCTACATGAAACCTGGCCCGGGGTTCCTCGACCATCCCGCCTAGGCCCGTGGACCGGGAACCAAGAACCAGTGCTCTATCGGACAATAGAGTACGCACCGTCGACCTGTTACCGGCGTTGCCTGTACACAATTGGCGTTGGTTAGTTTTGCTCGGGCCACGGTCCGTGGACCAACGGCAGGGGTTACTGCGCCCAATCGCTACCTTTGATCTGTGGGATCCAGGCCCGGACTCCCCGTTTCCAGGGCCACGCGTCTAGGACCACGGGCCTTTAGTATTGGCGGCGTAGATTCATTGGGGGGGTAATTTTGTTTGCGAAAGCTGTCTTTATTAAAGCACCAGCTTTAAGATGAAATTTGCTTTTACGCTCACCTACTATTTCATAGAGTTCATTTATCCAAGGCTACTGATATTCGAGCTGGTTTGTTTAACTTCGCCATCAGAAGGCATGTTCAATTAGCTCTGTCTACTTGCAGTTAAGAGTACATCTGTGTCGAATCAGATTACGTACGTACGCGGCATTTTGAATGCAATCGTTGAAGCCTGCGACCTCTACTCACCCGCAGAGCACTGGAACTATTCCAAAGATGCTTGTATTTCGCAAGTTAAAGTTTGGATGCTTCAGTTTTGGTCACAGCAGTTACCCCCCAATACTGGGGCTTGGACTCCAGAATGGTTGCAACATCCGCCTTTCCACCAGTCTGCGCCGGCGCCAACACAATATTTGTTGTCCGCACCAACCATTTTCATAAACATCGGATGATAGTTGCGGCAAATCTCAAGCTCTGATTTCACCCAGTGGAGCGGATCGCGGGCGTAGTGATCCCAATAGTTGCCATCCATGTTGATGCCAGGCACCGCGGGATTCCACGACTCGTCCAGCCACATATCAGGATCCCCGTATTTTGCTGCAATTTTGCGAATAGCGGGATCATCCAGCGCACCAAGACGGCCGTTTTCGATAATTGTTTCGTTGTCACCTGCCATTTGCGCTTCATAGGTTGGAAAGTAGAGATGGAGATGCCAGTGGCCAACCAGATGCCCCATGCGAGCGGCCTCGCGCTCGGCCATAGAAGAGATGATCGTGCCAAAACCCATATGAATGACACCGGAACGGACACGTTCATAAAGGCAGTTAACAAAGCCTGAAGGGAAATCCTTGCGGGGACGGTGGATGTGGGGGTTGGTTCCGATGGAGGCTTCCCACCAATGCATGATGCCTTTGTCGGGGAACGTCGGATATTGAATGTCCTTAGTACGTTCCATTACGTCTCGCAGCTTATCCCCAAATTCGCCACCTTCGCGAATTTCGGTGATCTTGGAACGTTCGACAATCAGCTGCGTCCAGTCCACAGCAGCAATGTGGTTGGTGGTGCCCGCAATGATTCCTTCGCCGTCTTCTTTGGTTGGATGGAACATCCACGGGCGTCCCGTAACGTGGCCTGGCAGATAGGTCTTACCAAAATGTTCGTTGCCGGTCCAAGTTGCGGCTGTTAGGACAGGATCATAAAATTTGCGCTCGCTGTCCCAATATTCATCGTGGTTGGTAAAACGGAGGTTTGTGCCTTCGGGATCGGTGATCTGGCAGCGTTTGGCAGCGCGAACCCGTTCCCACGTCCACATATCCATGGCATTCAAAACCTCGATGGGCATTGCATGTGCTGGTGAAGCCAGTATTTCAGGGGTGATGAATGGCATGCGCTGAATTTTGATAAGGCGCTCGGCAAGCACGGGTCCACCATAACCCATCAGAATTTTATCAAAGTCCTGATTTTTTTCCTCTTCTTCCCACATGTCCATCCATTCGGCTAACTCCTTGGTACGGAACAGATAGTACTCAACTTCGTCAGCCCCGACCCATTGCGGGACTGGCCCTCGGTCGATGCATTTGATATCATATTTCACCTGATACTTTTCGAGAATTTTCTTGCAAGCCTCAATTGTAAGTTCTGAATGCCAGTTATCGACGCGCAGCATCACCCGCTCACCGGGCTGCAAATCCCAACATGCGTTCAGCCCGTGGTTATAGGGACGTTGCGCCACATGTTCGAGATAGGGCAGCAGTTGATCACTATTGGTGATTTCGACAAAAGGTGGGCAGCGTGGTGGGCGCAAGAATTGCAGAGGTGGTGCCTGAAAACGCGGCATGCCCTGCGGCCGTATCAAGCCACTTCTATCCCATTCCGGTGTTGTCGACATGTTGTTTTGGGGGCGCTCTGAGGCGCGGCGCGTGAATTCCTCTGCCATCTTAGAGATCCATATTTTGTAAGTTCATCTGCATGAATTTCACCTGCTGTTGTTCAATATCCTCAAAGCCAATGAAGGTTTTAAAGTCGCCCATGCTCATCATAGGATGCGGCAGGTTCGACGTGTCTTTGTCCGTTATAAGACGTGCGTAATTGTCTTGCATCACCTGCGCGGCAGACATCAAACCGACCAGTGGATAACATGCGACGCCTGCAATCTTAGAAATTTGATCTTGGGTCAAATCCTGCTCTAGCCAACCTAGAATTTGCAAGGAAAGGGGAACACCAACGGCCTCTCGCATCTGCTTGAGACCGTCAAAATCGTTAAAGGTGCGGCTGATCGGCTGGATCAAATCTGCACCCGCCTCGACGTACATCTTGGCGCGCAGCATTGCTTCTTCTGGTGTACCAGCGTCGGTCCTAGCGATGATCAATGTATCGGGGTCGCGCCGGGCCTGGACGGCAGCGCGAATTTTGCCTGCATTCTCATGCGCGGGGAGCATTTCGATCAGGTTTGCGACAGCAGGGCAGCGTTTGGGGGCGGTTTGATCTTCAAAGATCATCGCGCAAACGCCGGCTTGTTCAAATTCACGCACGGTGCGCATAACGTTCATTGCGTTCCCGTATCCGGTGTCTGTATCCGCAATGACAGGAACATCGACAGCATTAGCAATATTGCGCACTACATTGAGGTTTTCGGTCATCGTATAAAGCTCAACATCAGGGAACCCCAGATGCGACGCAGACACCGCAAAGCCAGAGGTCATCACGGCAGTTGCCCCCGCATTTGTAGCCATCATCGCGGACATTGCATCAAAGCAACCTGGTGCAATTTGCGTTTGGCCAGCGCGCATCGCTGCTGCAAAATCTTTCTTTTGTTGCGGCTCGATCATGTGGTGGTCTCCTGTTTGTCTCGTGCGTGTAGATATCCAACAAGCCCGCCCGCCTCTAACATCAGGCGGTCGCCATCACTGAGCGGTTCAATCGGAAGGATGATGTTTGTCGTGTGGTTCTGGACCTCATTTGCGGCCCAATCGATTTCAATTTCATCCCAGCGGCTGACCGCCTTAGTAATGCCGGGGCAAGCCGCTTGTGGGAAACCCATGGCGATTTCGCCGCGCCAATAACCGGGGGAAAAGCTCTCGGCCAGTACCCCTGCAATCCCCAGATGCCGCATACCAATCATTGGAGGATAATGGGGGTGGCCATAGCCAAAATTTTGATTGCCAACGAGCAAATCGCCCGGTTTTACCTTTGCTGCAAATTCGGGATCCTCCGCTCTCAAGGCAAGCTTTCCCAACTCAGCAGGGTCTTTGATCTTGATGTTTTTCACGCCAACGATCTGGTCGACGTCGAAATCCTCATCTTCGAAAATCCATGCAACGCGGCCTCGCAAATTTTCTAAAGCCATCACATTATCCTTTCAGATAGGGGCGCGGATCAGTAATACGCCCTTCGATCGCAGCGGCTGCAACAGCGGCGGCGTTCACGATGTAAATCTCGCTGTCGGGTGACCCCATCCGGCCCCGCACATTCAACGTTCCCGTTGAAACTGCCCTCTGGCCGGCGCGCATCACGCCCATGCGACCAAAGCAATAATCGCAAGAGGATGAACTGATGAAAGCGCCCGCGTTGATCAACCGTGTGATGATGCCTTTTTTGGCGGCGATCTCCATGATTTCTTGACTAGTGGGAATGACGTTCAGCTGAAAGCCGTTTTTGATCTTGTGGCCCTCCAGCACATCCGCCGCCAGTTCAAGGTCTTCGACGCGCCCCGACGCACAAGAACCCAGATAGCCAACCTGCACTTCAGTGCCGACAACCTCGCTCAAGTTGCGGGTGTCTGCGGGGCTGGGGGGTACAACCACGATTGGCTCCAAGGCGCTCACGTCGATTTCGTGGCGCGAAGCATAGGTTGCATCGGAATCAGAAAAAAGGGGTTCAATATCAATTCGGGCCCGTTCTTTAATGTAGCTCAAGGCGCGTTCATCGGGGTTAATGATTGCTGTAATTGCCCCTGTGAACATTGCAAGACAAGTAATTGATTGGCGGCCCTCCAGGCTCATGTTGTCGATTGTGTTACCGCCCAGTTCCAGCACGTGACCGCGGCATCCACGCGGACCAATGACCCGCACAATATGGTGAAAGACGTCCCGTGCTGTGACGCCCGGCTGCAATGTCCCGGTTAAATCAATGCGCGTGGTTTCGGGGACTTTAAATTTAATCCGTTCTTTCACAAACGCTTCGAGCAGGTGGCGCCGCACGCCAATTGCCAGCGTGCCAAATGTCCCAAGCTGCGAGATATGCCCGTCAAAATGCACCACAAATGCACCGGGTGTCGCGTAGCCCAATTCAGCGGCCACCTGATGGCCGATGCCTTTGCGCTCATATACTGGCACCTTATTTTTAGCCCCCCAATCGCGGGTGAGTTGATGCAGTTCTTCCTCTTGCGTTGTTGTCGCAGGAACCATGTGGTCGATGAACAAGGCATAGCGTTCAGGCTCTGCCACCTTGTCGATGCCAAAGTCCTCTTCCATCTGCTTAAAGATGACATCGGTGTAGCCCGGAAAGTCATAGGCGATCACGAAGTCAGGTTTCGCAAGAATCTCGGTCCCAGCGCGCACATCCCCTTTTTCGGAAACCCGCGCCAAGATCTTTTCGGCGATTGTATAGCCCATCGTCATTCCCCTAACAGAACACTTACACAATCATTTGCCGATTTCAAAATTTAGTCAACAGACAACTAAAATTTCATCTAGTGAAATTACGGCGAATATCCGCGAAGACTTTCTCGCATGTCTTCGGTTGCTTTGGTCATCGATTGAAACATCTGTACCCGCTCGGCACCAGTATATCTGGGGGTCAGGCCACCTGTTGAAATTGATGCTAGAATGTTGCCGTTGTGATCTACCAAAGGTACTGCCATAGCGGAGAGACCCGAAGCGATTTCAGCGTGTTTTACGATAACACTTTGCGCGCGAATATCCTCCAATTCATTGCGTAAAATGCCTGCTTGGTTTTCATCAAGTGCTAATGTTTGGGTAATCAATTGTTCCTGTCGTTCGGGGGATTGAAACGCCAGTAACACTCGTGGTCCCGTCCCCATGTTGAAATGGCGTTGCTCACCTACCGCCCACCAGCGCACCTCGATTGCGCGTCCTCCATGATGGCGCGCTGTGCATAGCGCCATGTCTCCGCTCACTGTGGATACGTAAACGGTTGTTTGGGTTTCCTTGGCCAACTCTTTAATCCGTTCCTCGATTAGTCCGGTGAGCGATAGCGATTCAGGGACTGCCCGGCTTAGTTCCAGCAACCCGATGGATGCGCTATACAGCCCTGTTGCAGGGTCTTGGCGCACCAATCCTTCATCCCTGAGTGTCACCAGCAACCGACGCGTCGTGCCGGCATCCAAGTCCGTCAATTTCACTACTTCGCCCAAGGCAAGATGTGGGCGGCTGGGGGTAAAAGACCGTAAGATTGCCACGGCGCGAACCACCGCTCTGACACGGGTAAGGCTGTTACCATTACGGGTACGGGGTTCGGTCATTATTTGTTCGTCCAATATTTCATAGGGTGAAACATAATTTATTTGTTGACATGAAGCAACGCTGATGTGCGATAAATGATCATATCTGGTGGTAAGAACTTGAAAGGGGAGGATACCAAATGAGAAAATTAATTAGTGGGGTTTTGATACCGGCGTTGCTTGCTGCGGGCGTTTTAATAGTAGCAGTGCCTGACAGTGCTGAGGCGCAAATGCGTGAACTGCGGTTTGCCGAATTTGGCCCGAATCGTGGCACCCGTGCAGGCGCCCTTGAGTGGCTCGACAAAGAGATGCGAGAACGCTCTGGCGGCACACTGGGCCTCAACATCAGCTGGGGTGGTGCGTTGCTTGGTGCGAAAACGGCCGCGCAAGGCCTGTCTGATGGTGTCGCTGATATGGCTTCCATTGTACCAGTTTACGCGCCAGGCCAGTTGGTCGCTTATGAGGTTACAGACACCATCCAATTTGGTGATGAATGGGTCGGCATGATGGCTACATATGATTTCATGACGACAAACGCTGCGGCACTTGCCGAGCAAAAGAAGGCGAACATCAAATACTTTGCCAACTATACAACCGGTCCTACACAGCTGTTGACCAAAGGTAAGCCTGTCATGGCTGCTGCTGATCTGGATGGTCTGACCATTCGTGCAACCGGGGCGTTCGTTCCAGCTCTTGAAAGCAAAGGCGCATCAACTGTTTCTGTTTCGCAGCCGAAAGTATATGAGGCGCTGTCAAACGGTTCAGTAGATGGGTCAACTACCTACTACTACGTAGTGAAGGCTTACAAACAGTACGAAGTGTCCAACTACATCACAGAATTGAACATGGGTCAGGTACTGGCCTTTGGTATCGGAATGAACATGAACACCTATATGAGCCTTACAGGTAACCAGCAAAAGCTGGTCGATGATCTGGGGCTGGAATTTACTCAATACGTAGCTGAAAAGATGTTCCAGTCCCGTACGCAAGTCAGAGCAGAGCTTGAAGCCGGTATTGATGGCCACAAGATCGTGGTCGTACAGCCCTCTGACGCATTGCGTGCCTCATTGGTTGCAATCGCAAACGATGATGTCGCAACGTGGAAATCCAAGGCGGCAGACAAAGGCTTGGACGGGGACGCCGTCTATGGCGCGTTTGAAGCGATGGTAGCCAAGTATTCCGCTGAGCGAGACGAAAAAGGCTATCCTTGGGATCGCTAACGCTCTGAACCTTTACACCAGCCCGCTGCAGCACTGCATGCGGGCTGCAAGTCTCTCACGTGATGATCGGCCCGGCCATGCGCTTTGTTGAATTTATTGAAAACCTTGCACTCTGGATCGCTTGCGCGTCTCTGTTTGCGATGGGTTTGATCGTGACTGGATCCGTTGTGGGTCGCGCTTTATTCAACCATCCGATCCCGGATGACCTGCTGATTATTGGGTTACTGATGGTTTGTGTAATTGTTATGCCGCTTGCGTATGTAGAGCGTAGTGATGGCCACATCGCAGTTACTGTCATCGCTAACAAACTGCCTTTGCGTGTGCAGGCCTTGATGATGGCTTCTGGAAATCTGCTGTTCGGCGCGTTTTTGGGCACCATGGGGTTCATGCTTGCTAAAAAGGTGCCAACTGAAATAACACAAAACCTTTATTACGATGGTCAACTTGATGTGCCAACATGGCCAATGAAAGTTGTGTTTGCCTTTGGTGTGGCGGCGTTTCTGCTGCGGCTTGCCATTAACACCAAGCGGCACCTGAGCGCGGCATCCCACCCACAGAAGCAGGATAGTTAACCGTGGATCCCCTTACAGTTGGCATTATAGCTCTGTTCGCAACACTGGTTTTACTTGCCATGCGTGTTCCGATTGCAGCGAGCCTCGGTGTTGTTGCCTCCGTCGGTATTTTTGTTATTTTTGCATGGCGGCCTGATGCAGAGTTTTCCCCCCAATGGGCGTGGCAGCCGACATTCTCCCTGATGGCGAACAATCCTTACGCCTTTATCACCAGCTCTACACTTTCGACTATTCCGCTGTTTATTCTCATGGGCCATCTGGCGTATGAAGCGGGCTTTACTACCGATATCTATCGCGCAGCGCGGTTGTGGCTGACCAAGCTGCCGGGGGGCGTTGCTATGGCCTCTGTTATGGGGTGTGGCGGATTTGCGGCGATCACTGGCTCGTCGGTAGCCTGCGCTGCGGCAATGGGGCGCATCGCGATCCCTGAAATGCTGCGTTTTGGGTATTCTAAATCACTTGCATCGGGTTCGGTTGCCATCGGTGGCACACTCGGCTCATTGATACCGCCCAGTGTGTTGTTCATCCTTTATGGGATCTTTGCAGAGCAATCCATTGCCAAGCTTTTCATCGCTGCCATCATCCCCGGGGTGATTTCACTTATCGCCTATCTTCTTGTGATCTACATTTGGGTCCGTACCCGCCCACAGGACGCGCCCATTCCGCAAGAGGAAATCACCCGCGTTGACCGGATGAAAGCGCTGCGCGATTGCTGGGCAATTGTCACGCTTTTTGTCGTGGTTGTTGGTGGGATTTACGCAGGCTTGTTTACCCCAACTGAAGCCGCAGGCATAGGTGCGGCGGCAACCCTGATCCTTGGTCTTTTGCTGGGCCGTTTGAACCTGACCCGCATCTATGACGCGCTGAAAGAAAGCGTTTTCCAATCCTCGATGATTTTTGTCATCGCCATTGGTGGCAAGCTGTTTGTTAACTTTATTGCGCTGACCGGTATGGCCACCGAGATCACTCAATGGATCAACACCTCTGGCGTGTCGGTGATGGCGGTGATGGCGCTTATTGTTGTACTGTATATTTTTCTAGGTATGTTCCTTGATCCCATTGGGATAATTCTACTGACTTTGCCCCTGACAATCCCAATCGTCGAAGCATTTGGCTTTTCACTGATCTGGTTTGGCGTGGTGGTGATCAAGTTGCTTGAAATAGGTCTGGTGACGCCTCCCATTGGCCTTAACGTCTTTGTGATTAAGTCGATTGTTGGCAATAAAATATCTCTCGAAGCCATTTTTGGAGGGGTAGCATGGTTCTTGCTAGCAGAAATGTTTGTGCTTGCTGCAATCTTAGGGATACCGGCATTATCCTTATACCTTACGATGTTTATTTAGACGTACTTTTTGCAGTAGCTTCTAAATTTTCATTATTTTATATATTTTTTATCAATAATTTAGAATAAATACTGGCGTAACCGTCAGTGATTTTGTGTGCTTGGGAGAACAAAACTCATATTTCATTTTAAACGGAAGTCTTGTTTAGTCCCGTACTTAGGGTGCAGCGCCTGATGTGTAGAGGCACTGCCAGATTAAACTTGGTGAAGCGGGCAGGGTGGATTTGTAGCGTGCGTGAATGACAAAACACTTCCCATTTTGCTACTTGAAACCTGGCCCGGGGTTCCTCGACCATCCCGCCTAGGCCCGAGGACTGGGAACCAATAGCCAGTCCACTATCGGATCATATATCACGCACCCACGTTTCCGCCTTCAGTGTTACCTGTGCACAGGTTGCGTTGGATAGTTTTGCTCGGGCCGCGGTCCTTGGACCAACGGCAGGGGATTACCTTACGTAATCGCTACAGTTGATCTGTAGGGCTAAGGACCTCTCACCACTATTGTAAGGCCCCGCGTCTCGGACCACGGGCCTTTAGTATTAGAGTTGTAGATTCATTGGGGGATTGTTTTGTTTGGTAACTGCATCTTTATTCACGCACCAACTTCAAGCTGAACCGCGCTGCCGCTCTCGCTGAGTGGCGTCAATTATTGAGCGCATAGATTTAGGCTGCGCCAGCAATCCGATGCGAGTTCTCATTCGTCTGACAGGACCATTTTACCTAGTTAAAAAACCGCATGAGCAGTCGAAATAATCGTCTAAAAC
>Ga0209715_1001199_pt1 | contig 21331 bp, 21 predicted proteins | sample COGITO_mtgs_1205_2_FD_184809 | JGI IMG/M metagenome (GOLD analysis project Ga0209715, IMG submission 184809) | Pelagic marine microbial communities from North Sea - COGITO_mtgs_120503 (SPAdes) (version 2) | ecosystem: Environmental > Aquatic > Marine > Epipelagic ... | reverse complement strand
TGATCAAGAGTCTACTCGTCAAGAAGAGCACATCGAACTTATAGCGTCAGAAAATTATGCGAGTAAAAGGGTTATGGAGGCGCAAGGAGGAGTGCTGACAAATAAATACGCAGAGGGTTATCCTCACAAAAGATACTACGGTGGTTGTGAACATGTAGATATTGCAGAAGAATTGGCAATCAATAGAGCAAAAGAGCTCTTCAAGGCAGATTATGCAAATGTTCAGCCTCACTCAGGATCATCAGCAAACGCAGCTGCATTTCTAGCAATGCTTGAACCCAATGATACGATCCTAGGGATGAGCCTTGATCAAGGAGGTCATTTAACTCATGGAGCAAAAGTTAATTTTTCAGGAAAAAACTATACTGCTTTTCAATATGGCCTTCATCCTCAAACGCATGACATTGATTATGATCAAGTCAGGGATTTGGCTAAAAAACACAATCCAAGAATGATTATCGCAGGCTTTTCAGCCTTCTCTGGGACTATAGATTGGAAAATTTTTAGAGATATTGCCGATGAGACCGGTTCGTATTTTTTAGTGGACATGGCTCATGTATCCGGACTTGTAGCGGCTGGCCTATACCCTTCGCCAGTCCCCTATGCTGATGTGGTGACTTCTACAACTCATAAAACTTTGAGAGGTCCAAGATCAGGCATTATCATTGCAAAATCAAATGAGGCCTTAGAAAAAAAATTAAACTCAGCTGTATTTCCAGGATCTCAAGGTGGCCCTCTAATGCATGTGATTGCAGCAAAAGCTGTATGTTTTAAAGAGGCTCTTGAGCCAGAATTCAAGCTATACGTGCAACAAGTAATTGATAATGCAAAGTTGATGTGTAAAGTTATTCAGGGCCGTGGCATTGATGTTGTATCTGGTAAAACTGATAACCACATTGTTTTGATGGATTTAAGAAGCAAAGGATTGACCGGTAAAGATTGCGAACTAGCTTTAGGGCAAGCAAATATAACAGTAAATAAAAACGCCGTTCCCAATGACCCCCAATCGCCATTTGTAACTTCAGGCATTCGATTGGGCACACCTGCTGTTACTACAAGGGGTTTTAAAAACGAAGAAGTGGAAATTTTAACTAATTGGATTTGTGATGTGGTTCTTGACCTTGGTAATGCTGATAAAATTAATTCTACTAAAGATCAAGTGGTTGAAATGTGTAAAAGGTTTCCAGTGTATAAATAAAAATGTTTTGTCCTTTTTGCCAAGCCCAAGATACTAAAGTGATTGACTCAAGGCTCGTGGGTGATGGCTCGCAGATTAGAAGAAGAAGAGAATGTGAAGTCTGTCATGCAAGAAGGCTCGTGGGTGATGGCTCGCAGATTAGAAGAAGAAGAGAATGTGAAGTCTGTCATGCAAGGTTTACAACCTTTGAGACTGCCGATCTTGCTCTACCAAGGATCGTGAAAAGCGATGGTGAAAGGCAGCCCTTTAATGGTGTTAAATTAAAAGGTGGAATGCTTAGAGCCCTTGAAAAAAGGCCATTATCTACTGAAGAGGTTGAAGGAGTTTTTGGAAGTATTTTGACTGAAATTCGTCAACTAGGTGAAAGAGAAATAGCCTCGCGGCAGCTTGGCGAGATTGTGATGCGTCATCTTAAAAGAGTTGATCAGGTTGCCTATGTAAGATTTGCATCTGTCTATCGTGACTTCCAAGATATCAAAGAGTTTGCCGAAGAGATATCCTCCTTGTCCAAAGAAAAGTTAAAAAGAACTAAAAAGAAAAAATGAAAGACCTCGACTTTATGGCTAGAGCCATTGAGCTTGCAGCAAGAGGTCGACTAAAAGTTCAACCAAACCCCATGGTTGGTTGTGTGATTGTAAAAAATAATAAAATAATTGGTGAAGGTTGGCACAAGGAATATGGCAAAGAGCATGCGGAAATAAATGCGATAAATAACTGTAAGAAAAATTTTGGAGCAAAAAAAGCTCTTAAATTAATTGCCGGATCAACTGTCTATGTAAACCTTGAGCCATGCTCGATTGAAAAAAACACCCCGCCATGCTCGAATGCATTAATAAAATATCAGATTAAAAAGTTATTCTGCGGAACCCTTGATCCCAATCCAAAAATTAATGGACGAGGAATCACGCAGCTCAAGAAAGCAGGGATTAAAATAAGCGTTGGGCTTCTTAAAAATGAGTGCAAAGAATTAAATCGAATTTTTTTCACGAATCAAAAAAAATTTCGCCCTTACATCATCCTGAAAAGTGCCCAATCACTTGATGGCAAAATCGCACTTAACAATGGAGAAAGTAACTGGATTTCAAATCCTGAATCACGCAAAGACAGCCATCACATTCGATCAAAAGTAAAAGGGATTTTAATTGGAAGAAATACAGCTGAGTTAGATAATCCATCCCTTACAGTCCGCTTGACTAAAAATGAATTAGGTTTGGGAAAGGGTGAAACAATACAGCAGCCAGTAAAAATTATTCTTGGTAACCTCGAGAGATCAAAAAAAGTTAGTAAAATTTTTGCTGGTAATTCAAAAGTTATTGTTGGCTCTGCGAAATTATCTAAAAAATCTAAAAATATAGAATATTTAAAATACGAACAGAAGAATTTCCTAAAAGAATTTTTGCAAGATCTTCTAGATAGAAATATTTCCAGTATTTTAGTTGAAGGGGGTCAAAAAACTTTAAATGCTTTTCTCGTTAATAATTTATTTGATGAATTGGTGCTATATACTGCACCCATGTTTTTAGGCAAGGAAAGCCAGGATGCCATCAGCGTTAAAGCGCCCGACAAGATAAAGAGGTGCTATATACTGCACCCATGTTTTTAGGCAAGGAAAGCCAGGATGCCATCAGCGTTAAAGCGCCCGACAAGATAAAGACATCAGTGAAATTAAAAATGATGAGAGTAGAAAGATTTAAAGATGACGTCAAAACAACCTACTACAACAAGGATATTTAATTGTGTTTGAGCATTTAATGCCTATATAAGAAAAATGGAATTCAATACAACCGAAGAAATTATTCAGGATATCGCAGCTGGCAAAATGGTTATTTTGCTAGACGATGAGGATAGAGAAAATGAAGGCGATTTAGTTTGCGCTGCAGAGCTTGTAAATGATAAAAAAATCAATTTCATGATTAGTAAAGCAAAAGGTTTGGTTTGTTTGCCTCTGTCTCCTCAAAAATGTGATCAGCTCAATCTTCCCATGATGACTAATAATAACCGAGCAAAACATGGAACCGGTTTTACTGTTTCAATTGAAGCAGCTGAAGGAATCTCCACAGGCATCTCTGCTGAAGATAGAGCTAGAACTATAATTGCAGCAGCAAAAAAGAATGCCAAACCAGAAGATATAGTTCAACCCGGACATATTTTTCCCCTAAGAGCCTTTGAAGGTGGAGTCTTGAGTCGTGCGGGCCACACAGAAGCTGCATGTGATTTGGCTAGACTGGCAGGTCTTGAGGAAGCTGGGGTTATATGCGAAATTATGAACGAAGATGGGAGCATGGCCCGAAGAGATGATTTGATAAAATTTGCTTCAACCCATGAAATGAAAATTGGGACAATAGCTGATTTGATTCATTACCGTGCTCTTAAGGAAAAATCTGTTCATCTCGAATACTCAAAATCTGTTGAAATTGATGGTTTGGAATTTGAGCTTTCTGCATGGAGAGATAGTATCTTTGATAATCTCCATTTAACCTTTACTAAAGGTGATCTTAGCTCATCTGATTCCCCGCTTGTTCGAGTTCATATTCCCAATACGTTGCATGACTTAATTGGTGTTGAGGGATTTGGTAAAAGGCTCAACCTAGAAAATGCCCTTAAAAGAATTGGCAAAGAAGAATGTGGTGTTTTGCTTTTGATTGGAAATTATCAAGATGCCGATGAGGTGATGCATGATCTCATGGGAACAAAATCACAAGTGAAACCAGAAACAAAGACTGTGGGCATAGGATCGCAAATTCTTAAAGAACTTGGATTGCGAAAAATTAAATTGCTTGGAACTCCTGTGAAATACCCGTCCTTATCTGGGTTTGATCTTGAAGTAACTGGATTTGAACAATGAGCAAGGATGGATTCTCATACACATCAAATAAAATTGATGTTAGCAAGAAAATTACTATTGTGGCGTCTAAGTGGAATGCTGAGCTTGTTAATGAATTAGTAGAATCTGGAAGAATGCATTTAGAGTCTCTTGGATTCACTGACTTAAAAATTGTATATGTTCCAGGTGCTTGGGAATTAGTCCATGCAGCTCAGAAAGAGTTAGCTCATGCAGATGGGGTCATTGCTTATGGAGTAGTGATTAGAGGAGAAACAACCCATTATGAGCTCATTTCTGAATCATCAGCCCAAGGATTGATGCAGGTAAGTATTGCTGCAAATCATCAGCCCAAGGATTGATGCAGGTAAGCATTGCTGCAAATAAACCCATTGGCTTTGGTTTGATTGCTGCTGAGAATGTATCTCAAGCTCATGAACGAACCAATGCATCAAAACTGAATAAAGGTAAAGAAATAGCTCAATCACTTGTAGAAATGCTCATTGATGATGTCTAAAAATCTCGGAAAACATAAACAAGAGCTTCAAACCCGAGAATGCTTAGTGCAGGCTATCTATCAATATATATTTCATGCATCAAATTTAAATTCTCTAATAGAGCAATTCCTAAAAGAAAATACTCCAAAAAAAATAAACTTTAATTACTTTACTCAAAGATTAGAAAATATTTTTGAACAATCAGACGACTTAAAAGAAATTACGAGAGATCTCAAGAACAACGAGGGCGAACATCTTGAAATAATAGATGAAGCTATTTTGTGGCTTGGAATAGTAGAAATACGTGCAAATGAACTACCTCATCCTGTAGTCATTGATGAGTGTATTCGTTTAGCAAAGAAATTCTCAAATCCAAATTCTTATAAATTTGTAAATGCAAAACTAGACGAGTGGCTCAAGACAAACCAAGCAGCCTGGCTCAAGAAGAGTAATTAACATATATTGGGCTAGACCAAGCTCGATGCTCAGCGGGTGCAACACACCCATCTCTATTTTCATTAACCCCTACCCTGCATATTTCAGTTTTGATACATTCACCATTTTCGTTAAATTCACACCCTAGTGGATCTGCCGATAAAGTTGGCGAAGGCTCCCTGCATATTTCAGTTTTGATACATTCACCATTTTCGTTAAATTCACACCCTAGTGGATCTGCCGATAAAGTTGGCGAAGGCTCCTCAATGGCTCGAACATAATAAACAGCATCTCTTCGTCCAATTGAGAATTGCTCATCTTCAAATGAGATCTGGCAACTAGTGCTATTACACGGGAATGTCTTCCAAACATCTTCCACTAAACCTTCAACAGGTTCATTTTCATATTGTTGAGGTAAAATTTTAATCACCTCGATTCTAGTAATAACTCTTCTTTCATTGCTTGGGTTATAACATTCAGAGTTACATATCTTTTCTAAACGCTCTTTACTCAATCCATTATTACTATAATCAGGGCACCCAGGTTTTTGCTTAAGAGAACCTGCGGCTTTTACAGTGAATACTGGCGATTGGCTGCTATTAACTTCAGCTCCCATTGCTAAAGATTGAGATTGAACTTCTGCATCAAACCATAAAAGAATTCTTGGGCCTGAAGTTGCATAAACCTCTTTTCTTTCCAAGGCATTCCAAATTGATTGCCTGTTTCTAGATGATGAGTGGGCAGCAACCAAGCCACCTGACATGAAATAAGCACTTTGCCTTTCAGCGTCTGTTGCAATATTTAAATCTAAGATACTGGTTAAAGATGTATTGCCTAGATTTACATAGGAAGGTTCTAATTTTCCCTTGGGGCGTCTAAGGGAACTCAACTTTTCAAACAAGGGATCATTAAAGCCGTTTGCTTCAGTATTATAAAGTCGATCAATTTCTTTATAACCGGTCCCTGGTCGAGCGCCGTGATTATCACTTGAACCAATGAACCCAAACTTAAAGCGTTTCGGATTTTCTTTGTCGGTAAAATCACTTAAAGCTAAAACATACTGCGCTGAACCTAGCGGTCTGTAGTTAAAAGATGGTAAAAAACAGTCATTGCATTGTCCTGCATTTAAAAAATCATCTGGATCAGTTTCATTAACAGCCGCATATCCTGTTGAGCCCATTTGTGCAGAAAATAATTTTGTTTGGTTTACAAGATACTTACAAGTCTGTTCATCCATCCCAGAGTCTTCGCATCTTTGAGCCATAATATTGCCTGCCTGTTGACAGGTTGGTAAAAAATCTTCGGTTTGCTCAGGGCAAAATATCTCCGCTTGTGAATTAATATTTGAATCATTCCATATTCTGTATTCTTCAGAATTGCCATGACCTGAATAAATTTCAAACAAAAATTGAGACTCATCATCTTGAAAATCTGTAAGCTGCTTTTTCCAATCTGATGTTGGGGGTGTATAAAATCCCCAAGTTGTCCCATGAGGAATGACCATGTAAGGCGTTTCCCAATCTTTTAGTTTCTGAAACAATAGGTTTGGATTGCTTAGGCAGATCTCTCGTATTAACCCCTTCAGGACATATAGGCGTGGCCTTGATTTCTTCAAAGAATTTATCAAATGCAAAAAACCTATCTCTATTTTTTAAATCTAAGGTTGCCGGCAAGGCAGACATGGTCCATGGTAAACCCAATCTCATAACCAAAGGAGCAACCCCTCCAGAACCAATAGCTCTTGGGGGAACCAAAGCCTCATCAGTTTCTAAAAAAATAACATTTTTATGCCCATAATGATTATCGGGAGTAGGATCAACTTGGGTCCATTCCCAGCCTAAAAAGCTTACCAAGTCATCTGTCCCTTCTGATAAATTATTACATTGCTGAATGCTTTGCTTGGTATCCAACCATTTTCTAGGGGTGCTGGCTTCAGCATGGTCATTAATAGACCAGAAATCTAAAGCTGAGCAAAATCTTGCATAATCGCACGCATCTGCCAATGGTGATGCTCCCTTGCCATTCATAAAAGGCAAAGACCACATAAATGCATCTGTTGAGTAAGTTGTATGAACATGGAGATCGCCAAACAGAATTTGCTTTTCATCCAAAACTTCTAATTCAGATTTAACGGCATTGACTCTGTTAACTCTATCTTCAAGTGCTTTGCCTGGTAAAGCTTTTCCCTCTATGACACCAGGACCATCCAATGTTCCAAAAACCTTAAGGACTGCGCCTCCAAAAAAAATAGCTACAGTGAAAATAAAAAGCAGAACGAGTGAAGTTAGAAGGTTTCTCATATCTCTCCCGAATTGATAAAACTAATCCCTATAAATTGTTTGATCTCTTGATGGTCCAACTGAAACTATGCCAACTGGACAATCTAAAGTCTCTTCAATAAATAGTATATAGTCCTGAGCAGCTTTAGGTAAATCGTCAAAAGTCCTAGCATTTGATGTGTCCTCTTTCCAGCCAGAGAAGGTTTGATAAATTGGCTGTTGATTCTCATCATAATCAATACAAACTTGAATCTCATCAAAGTCATCTAGAACGTCTAATTTAGTAATACAAAGATTGGTAACAGAGTTAATAAAAACAATGGTTTCTAAAGCTTTTAAATCTAGCCAGCCACATCTCCTTGGACGACCAGTTGTTGCCCCAAACTCATGCCCAACCTTTGCCAACTGCTCTGCATTAGAATCAAATAACTCAGTTAGAAAAGGCCCTTCGCCAACGCGAGTTGTATATGCCTTGGTAATACCCAAAATAGAATCAATGTGCCGCGGACCCACGCCCAGCCCTGAAGATAAACCCCCTGCAGTCGTACTGGAAGAAGTGACATATGGATAGGTACCATGATCTATATCTAACATAGAACCCTGAGCGCCTTCAAAAAGAATATTCTTGCCCTCTTTGACCCAAAGCATTAAGAGCTCCTGAGTTTTACAATGATATTTGTTGTAAAGATCTAGGTTACTAATAAGCTCTTCCAAAACATCTTCAAACGCAATAGGTTGAGCATTGTACAAATTTTTTAAAATCTGATTGTGGTAATTGACTAATTTTGATAATTTGTTTTTGAGTTCTTCAAGATTGTTTAAATCTCCAAAACGAATTGCCCGTCTAGCAGTTTTATCCTCATATGCAGGACCAATTCCTCTGCCGGTTGTCCCAATGCCTTCTTCTTTATCGCGAACCTTGTCAATTGCTATATGAGTAGGAAGTATCAAGGCGCAATCTTCGCTGACATAAAAACGATCTTTGAAATTAATGCCGCTATCTTGCAAGTCTTTGATTTCTTCAGCTAAGGCTGGAAGAGATAAAACAAGACCATTGCCTAAGACACAATGAACTGAAGGATGGAGAATACCGGATGGAACTAAGTGAAGGACTTTTTGCACACCATCAACTTTAAGAGTATGCCCTGCATTGTGGCCACCTTGAAAACGACAAACCGCCTCAGAGCTTTCGGCTAAAGCATCTACAATTTTTCCCTTGCCTTCATCACCCCACTGTAAACCCAAGATAAGGGTGTTATTGCTCATATGAAGCTAGTTGGTGCCTTTTGATTTATTGAGGTATTTAAAGAAATCAGATTTTGGATCAATTACTAGAATATCTGACTTATTATTAAAAGTAGCACCATACGCTCTCATGCTTCGAGTAAACTCATAAAATTCAGAATCTTTGGAGAAAGCTGCTGCGTATATTGCTGCTGCTTTAGCGTCGCCCTCTCCTCGAATTTGCTCGGAAGTTTTGTAAGCTTCTGCTAGAAGAATAACTCTTTGTTTGTCAGCAGCAGATCGAATTTCATTAGAAAGTTCATTTCCTTCAGCACGCAATTCTTCAGCCAACCTATTCCTTTCTGAGCGCATTCTTTCATACACAGAGTTGCTGAGCTCTGGAGGTAAATCAATTCTTTTAACTCTAAAATCAATGATTTCTATACCAAGATCAGCAACAGAATTGCCTAAATTTCTTCGCATGTCGTTCATTAATTGATCCCTTTCACCCGAAACTAATTCAGTCACTGTTCTACGCCCAAATTGATTTTTGAGCTCAAACGCAGTTCTTTGGCCAAGTAAATTATTTAGGTTAATAAAGCTACCACTAGTGGCATCGTAGAAGGTTCGAACATTGGTAATTCGATATTTCACAAATGAATCAACGATGAGATATTTGCTTTCTACTGTTAATATTCTATTCGGCTCTTCATCTAGAGTTTGTAGTCGAGAGTCATATTTTTTGACGTTCTGGATGATCGGTAATTTGAAGTTCAGACCAGTCGGGAGATCAGTTTTAATGGCTTCACCAAACTGAAAGACAATGCCATCTTCTTTTTCATCAATCACAAATATACTGTTAAGTATCAATGCAAGAATAAGTCCTGCAAGAACTATGAGATTCATTCCTTTAGTCATTAGTCTTCCTCCTGTTGTCTGTTTTGTTCAAGAATTTTGTCTAACGGAAGATACATTAAATTATTGCCTCCCTCGACATCCATCAATACTTTGGTTGAATTGCTGTAGAGACCCTGAAGAGCATCTAAGTAAAGCCTGTCTCGAGTAACTTTAGGCGCCTTTTGATACTCAGCTAATAACTTTTCAAAACGAGCAGCCTCACCCTCTGCATTGGCTACAACCTCCTCTCTGTATGCTTCAGCAGCCTGAATTCTGGCAAATGCTCGCCCACGAGCCTCTGGAACAATAGACAACCCATATCTATCAGCCTCATTTTGTAATTTTTCCTTGTCCTCTCTGGCCGCAACCACATCATCAAATGAAGGCTTTACAGCAGAAGGAGGATCGGTTTTTTCTATATTAACCTGTTGGACTACCAGTCCTGTTCCATATAAATCAAGATAGCTTTGCAGTCTTGCGTTAACATCCTGAGCGATCAATTCTCGACCGGTTGTGAGTGTTACATCAAGGGTATTATCTCCAACAACATGTCGCAATGAACTTTCTGTAGCTTCTCTCAGGCTGCTTTCTGGATCACGAACATTCAAAACAAAATCCTTTAAATTTTTAATTCTGTATTGAATAGAAATAGTAACATCAACTAAATTTTCGTCTTTGGTAAGCATATTGACTGTTTGCGAGTAACGTCTTGTTAATGCAACGTTTTCGACGTATCTTTCGTCAATTCCAGCAAACATAAAATTCAAGCCTTCGCCTGTTTCGGTATGATATTCACCAAATCTTAAAATAACCGCTCTTTCAGGTGAGTCAAGCTGATAAATAGACATACTTGCATAAAGGACTAGCAGTCCAAAAAAACCATACAGAAAAGCTTTTTTGGTTGGAAAATTAAATCCGTTTCCATCGGAAGATCCGTTGGAGCCTGAACTCTTTTTTCCTCCAAACATGAGAGAAAACTTTTTGATTAAATCATCAAATGAAACCTCGTCTTGATCTTTCCTGCCCCAAGGGTCTTGATTGTTTTGATTGTCCCAATTCACGTAGATACCTATTAAGTGTAAAGTTGTATTATAAATTCATTTTGGGGGTAAATCCTAAGAATTAAACAGCTGAAAGCAAATTAAGCTGCTTTTTTAATTGCTCCGTAGCTTCTTCCTGCTGGTGAAGATCAAAATAAGTTAAATTCTTCCATCCTCGCATCCAAGTGCACTGTCTTTTTGCAAATTGACGAGTGGCATATAGAGACTTTTCAAATAATTCTGATTTTTCTAACTTTCCTTCAAGCACTTGCAATCCCTGTCTGTAATTTATTGCTTTCATTGCCGGATGTTCAGTAGAGATTTTAAAAGTATTTTGAATCTGCGAAATTTCTTCAAGCAATTTATCTCCAACCAGTGTTCCTTGCCTGGATTCAATTCTTTCATGCAGTTTCAATCTATCTGAAGGAAAAATCCCAAACTCTATTAAATTATATTTTTCTTTTAATTGGCTTGTTTGCAAAGATGCAAAGTTCGCATTCAGACTCTTGCCTGTTGAAGTGATAATTTCAATGGCTCTGATAATTCGTTGAGAATCTTGAGGTTTGATATCATGCGCTGCCTTTGGATCGATTTTCTTTAATTCTTCATGCAAAGCCTCTACTCCATTTGTGAGCATTTTTTTTTCGAGCTCATCTCGAAGTTGGCTATTAGCGGAGGGAAGCGTGCTTATACCTGTTTTCAGAAGATTAAAATACATCATGCTTCCACCAACCAATAATGGAATCTTTTCTCTAGCATGAATATTATCGATCAACCGCATCGCTGCATCATAAAAATCTGCAACAGAAAAAATACAATCTAAAGAGACATGGTTCACTAAATGATGAGGGTGTTTTCTTAAAGTTGCATCAGATGGCTTGGCAGATCCCACATTGCATTCTTTATAAACCATGACTGAGTCTACGCTTATAATTTCAAAAGCTTCAAATTGATTTTGCCAATCAATCGCCCAGTCAGTCTTTCCAGATGCAGTAGGGCCTAGGAGAAAGATTATGGTTTTCTTGCTTAGTTTCAAGTACTTTTATATTGCGTCTTGACCAGTCTCACCTGTTCTAATTCTGATAACTTGATCAAGTGTAGAGACAAAAATTTTTCCATCTCCAATTTTTCCGGTGCTTGCGCTTGATGTAATTGCATTAATGGCTGCATCAAGCTGATCAATTGATACAGCAATTTCTACTTTGATTTTGGGTAAAAAATCGATCACATATTCAGCTCCTCGGTATAATTCAGTATGGCCTTTCTGCCTACCAAAACCTTTCACCTCGGTAATTGTCATGCCAGTAATACCAATCAGATCAAGTGATTGACGAACTTCCTCTAATTTAAATGGCTTAATAATTGCTGTAATAAGCTTCAATTTTTTTCTCCTAATTGCTTAATTATATAAGAAGCTTGAACCTCTGTTGAACCTTTATTTCTTTCAACAACCTCCTTGGCTCTGAGCGCATATTGCTCAGCTATTTTTAAATCACCAATAAAAAAATCTATCGCAGCTAGCAATTCATCCTCGCTGGTAACTTTGATACATGCTTTATTATTAAGAAATTGCTCAACTATATCTTCAAAATTAAATGTATGGGGACCTATGATGATTGGAGACCCTAAAGCAGCAGGTTCAATTAAATTATGCCCTCCTCTAGGCACCAAACTGCCCCCAACAAAAGACATAGATGAGGCTGCATAAAGGCTAGGCAATAAGCCTATGCTATCGATAATGCACACATCGTAATCTTCTGAGTTTAGATTTGAAAATAATTGTGATCTGAACCCTTTGATGGTTGCTTGCCTTGAGATCTCTGCAGCGCGCTCTGTATGCCTGGGACAAATAAATAGCTTGAAATGTTTTCTAGATTCAAGCCTATTGAATGCATTCAACAATATTTCTTCCTCTCCTGGATGAGTGCTGGCTCCCAAGATAAAAGGAGCAGTTTTAACTGGCTTGGTGTTTGCGCTAGAAATATCAAATTTAACTGAGCCCACTACCTCAATAGAATCCTCATTAATGCCCAGTTTTAAAAAGCGATCCTTGTGTTTACTTGTTTGCACAAAAGAAAAAGTGATCTTTTTTAAGATGTCTTTTAAAAGCCATGATGACATTGCATAAGCACGGTAAGACTTATGACTTAGTCTGCCATTCATTAAATAAAGAGGAATATTTTTTTTAGATGCTTGTGAAATCATTGATGGCCATATTTCTGTCTCAAATATTAATATGGCATCAGGCTTGTAAAAATTTAGAAGCCTGTTAACAAAGAAAACAAAGTCCCAAGGGGCATAATTTATTACTATATTCTCAGGAAAGATTTCCTTTGCCCTTCTTAAACCTGTTGGGGTTGAGGTTGTTATCACGATATCAAAATGTTTGGCAAGTTTATTAATCAGCGCTTGAGATCCTATGACCTCTCCTAAACTTACTGCATGAAACCAAATAATTTTTTTATTTGCTTGTTTGAGCTGACTGAAATTATATCCAAACCTATTAAGAAAATGCTTGGTGTAATCTGAATCAGAAAAACTCTTAACAAAGATCCGTAATACAAATACTGGGACAAGTATTAAAATTAAAAAATTATAAATTACCAACTTCATATCAAAGCTATATTTAAATTAATGTAATAATACATTCTTTAATTTTGATGTACTCATAATATTGATTAAGTTAATGATGACATTATGGCAAGGTCTTTGCCATCTCCCAACTTCATGGCATCCAGCAATGGGAAAATTTTGTGGCAAAGTCCTGTTTATTTTTGCTGGCAGCAGGAAAAAAATTGCGCAAGTAAATCTTGAGGCATGTTTCCCAAATCTATCAAAAACAGAAAAGGAAAAAATTTTAAGAGATAATTTTTTGTACCTAGGAAGATCTTTGATTGAAACAGGCATAGCTTGGTTTTGGTCAAACCAAAAAATACAAAGCCAGATTAATTATGAAATAATTAACTTAGATCTTTTGCTTCCCAATGAAAGTAATAAGGGTAACTTGATCATTTTTAAGCACTCTCAACACTTAGAGTTAGATGCTCGTCTTTTGGCTATGAATGCTCCAATGTATGGGGTGAGCAGATCACATAATTCTGCTTCAATGAATAAAATTCAAGATAAAGGTAGACTTTCAAGCCTGAAAGATACAGCTGATAAAAATAATCCAAGAAAATTTATGAAATGGCTGAAAAATGGAAAGAATGTTTTGTATGCAATAGATCAAGATTATGGATGGGATCATTCTGTTAAATTAAAATTTTTTCAAAAAGAAGCAGCTACTATCACAACAACAAAAAAGATTATTGATGCTACTGATTCAAATTTATTATTTATAAATTCATACTATGTAAATAATAAGTTAATTCTTAAGATAGAATTAATTGATCATTTAGAGCTAGACTCAACAGAACTAGCCCAAAAAATTAATGACATAATGGAAGAAAGTATTCTTCAACATCCAGCTGAATATCTTTGGATACATAGACGATTTAAATCGACGCTAGGAAAAGACTTTTATAAATAATATGGACTTTGATCAACTAAATAATATTAAAGGCTTCATGCCCAGTCATGAGGGATTGGCATTGACGAAATGGGCGGAAAAGTTTTCTCCTTATGGGCCAGCTCTTGAAATTGGTACGTTTGGAGCAAAGTCTGCACTTTATATAGCTGCAGGAAGTGCAATTCATAATCAGTTGGTTTATACCGTGGACCATCATTCTGGTTCCGAGGAACACCAGCTAGGTGAAGAATATTTTGATGCAGAAATTTATGATGAAAAATTAGGCCGAGTTAATACGGTGCCTTTAATGCAATCAAACCTTCAGCAATTTGAAGAAAGAAAATGGGTCGTTCCAATTCTTGCCAATGCAAATTCTATCGCATCATCATGGGGAACAGAACTAGGGCTCTTATTTATTGACGGTAGTCATACTGAAGTATCGGCAATGAACGATTATGATAATTGGAGTAGTAAACTTCATTCTCAGGGAGCATTGGTAATTCATGATATTTATGAGAAACCAGAGGATGGCGGACAAGCTCCATATCTAGTTTATCAAAAAGCTCAAAAGGAAGGTTTTAAACTATTCGAAAGAGTTGATACCATTGTTTGTCTAACTAAGGCTTAAATTGTTGTTTAAGAAATAAATCAGCCCCAGAGGTCAGTCTGTTATTCGCATCAGCTGCTAAAATGCATGCCGCTGAGGTCCAAGCAGGTGTTTCTTCTGGCCAGTAAATATTTTCTTTAAATTGCCAACCCATGTAGGGTATGTTCTTGTTATCAACTATAGCAATAGCATTATGAAGAAGCTCTAATGCTATTTTATCTTCTCCAATTTTTTTATATGCAATAGAGCACTCGCTGGTCTCAGCAACAGTTACCCAAGGCTCATCTGATACACATTTAATTCCAAGACCCTCAACCCAAAAAGAATCTTGAATTTTTGTTATTAAAGCAGCAATTCTTTGTTTTGAATTAATTCCGCCTAGAATCGGATAATACCAATCCATTGAAAACCTACTGCGATCTTTTTGCAAGTCAAATATTTCAGATGGATTTTCAAGCGCTGTTATTAATTTTGAATGTGCAATTTTCCATTCTGACTCGTAATTATGACGGCCTAAAACTTGGCAAATGGCAATTGCGCACTCAAAACTTTTTGCAATAGAGCTGCAGCCAGTTAACAGATAATCCTCATCAATTGTTTCAAACTCATTTATATTCCAGGCAATGGCTCCATTACTATGTTGAAGAGAAAGAGAAAATAAAATGCCTTTTTTAACTGGCTCCCAAAAACTTTGTAGAAAATTAATATCATTATTAAGCAAATAAAAATGCCATACAGCAACAGCAATGTATGATGCGTAATTAGTTTGTTTGTTGAGTTCTAATGGCTCTTCATCCTTATATAAGTTATACCAGCTACCATCTTCGTTCTGATTGGCAGACATCCAATGCAAGCCTTTAAGGGCTTGGCTGTTATAGCCTAAAGTAGTCAAACCCATGACGGCTTCAAGATGATCCCAGGGATCATGAGAGCCATCTTGATTGGAGGGAATGGCCCCAGAAAGAAATTGAGCCTCATCTAAAAATCTACCCAAATGATTTAGTCCATCAAGAGAATCCCTCATCTAAAAATCTACCCAAATGATTTAGTCCATCAAGAGAATCAGGATTAATGCTGGAGATATTTGGAAACTTTTTCATTTCTTTTCAAAATAAAATGCAATGCTTTTACCAAAAATAGGATTCAGAATTTTTTCAAAGTTATTTAACCATGCCGGACTTTGAAGAATTTGATATTCAAGAAATTTTTTATAAATCTTCACTAGATAATTTGTCTCTTGGTTATTCCAAAAAAGACAGCGCAGCCACCAGTAGGCACTATGCAAACCATGAAATCTTTCGGAATGATTATAAGTAAACCCATGTTCTTTGATCTCATTGATTACTTGGCGTTTCTTAAAGATTCTTACATGACCGCCAGGCATATTTTGATAACCCGATGAGAGAGCCCAACAAATTTTTTCAGGCCAAAATGAAGGAACGCTAGGTAAAAATTTTCCCTTGGATTTCAGGACTCTATAAATCTCTTCAATTGCAGTATGGTAATTATCTAAATGCTCCAGAACCTCTGAACAGATAACAAGATCGAAGCTGTTATTTTCGAATGGAAGATTGTAGACAGATCCTTGCATAAAAACTGTTGAGGCAGTATCTAGTTCCTTAAAAAAATCTAAGCCTTCTTTGCATTTACTTAGAGAGGCAATATCTTGATCAATTCCAATGCAATAAACATCTGTATATGTATGCAAAGAACCAAAAATATGACGCCCTTCTCCACAACCAACATCTAAGATTCGTGCATTAGGCGGGAGGTGAATTTTATTAAAATTAAAAGTTAGCATTTAAAATCCTGGATTATTTTATAAATCAAACTCTCGTAAGACTGTGAAATTTTATGCCAATCATAGTTTTCTATTATATGTTTTCTGCCCTCGTCAGCTCTATTCTGATATTTAGAGGGGTTGGAAAGAATATTTCGTATTGATCTTTCAATGCTCTTTGAATCACTCGCAGGAATTAGCTCAGCAAAGGTGCTAGTGATTTCAGGAATAGATGCGACATTGGTAGCTATTAAAGGGATACCACTTGCCATTGCCTCTCCAACAGGAAAACCAAATCCCTCATATAATGAGCTAACAATTGCGATATTGCTGTTTGCATATTCAAAAGCAATTTCTTCTTTTGTTAAGTTAGTTTTGTAAACAATGTTAGCTTCAATTTTCAGTTTTTGTATCAAACGCTCTGTGTGACCGCCTGCTCTGGCAGCTCCGATAACAACCAATCTAATATAGGGGAAATCTTTTTTTAAGTCAGCCACAGCCCTTAAAGTAAAATCTAAGCCTTTCAAAGGAACATCTGCGCTTGCAGTGGTAATGATCTGCCCAGGAATTCGAGGAATATTTTTTTTAGGGGAAAATTTTTGAAAATCAATTCCGTTAGGTATTACAGAAATATTTTTGCTTGAAACATTAAAATCTTGTGCGATATCTTTTTTTGAATTAAATGATGGAGTTGCAATAGCTTGAAGTTTAGGAGCAACTTTTTTTTGCATTTTTAAGAAAGAAAACCATCGCCATTTTGAAATTTTTTGAATTATTCCTTTTGAGAATTCAAGATCATATTTGTAATCTTTTGTAATGGGATGATGGATGATCTCGAGAACAGGAAGTTTTTTTTGAATATCAAGAATACCATAACTAATAGATTGATTATCAATTAACACATCGAAGGAGGGCTCAGTCAGTATCTTATTCAGCCTATCTCCAAATGTTTTGATTTCCGGAAATCCTCCCAATAAAGCAGAAAAAAATTCATACCAATCATTTAGAGATTTATTTTTTTTATTTCTAAAAAGAGAAAGCCTCTCTTTAAATACAAAAGTGCTAAATAGATCTAATCCAGGAGATTTAATCAAGTTAATATCTGGCTCTAGATTAGGATATGGAGGACCGGAGATAATACTTACATTATGTCCAAGTGCTTGTAATGCCTTTGATAGCTCATAAATAAATATACCTTGACCGCCCCCAAATGGAGCACTGCGATAGCTAGAGATAGCAATATTTAATTTTTGATTCAAGTTAAATGTAAGTTTAGATTGCAGTAAGCCAGTCTGAGTAGCGGGTATCTTGACCGCAGACTATTTCAGAATATTTATTTTGCAGAATCTCAGTAATTGGACCAATAACGCCTGAGCCAATTGAAGATCCATCAACGGTTGTAATTGGGGTAATCTCAACAGCGGTCCCTGAATAAAAAGCTTCATCAGCATCCAATAATTCTTCAAAAGTTAGGTTCCTTTCTTCAACTGAATAATTAAGATTTTTAGCAATAGACATTACGCTTTGTCGAGTAATCCCATTTAAACAATAATCTGTTGTGGGGGTAATTAATACAGAGTTTTTTACGATAAAAAGATTTTCTCCACTACCCTCAGAAATGTAGCCATGTTTATCCAAAAGTATTGCTTCTTCAGCCCCTTTGGAAATAGCATCATTAACCGCCATAATTGAATTAACATATGTACCGATAATTTTGTTGTTTGAGTACAAGGGATTGTCATACTGCTGGAACGGAGATTTAACAACTGATATACCATTTTTCTTAGCGTCTGGATCCATATACGAAGGCCATTCCCAGCAAGCAACAGCAACATTAACAGAAAGCGAATGTTGGGACCTTAGACCCATAGACTCACTCCCAAGAAAAACAATCGGTCTAATGTAACCTTCTCTAAGGTTATTCTTAGACATTGTATCTATTTGAGCTTGGCACAATTCATCTGCAGAATAAGGAATGCTGATATTAATTTTTGATGCTGCAGAAAATAGTCTTTCAGTGTGATCAGTTAACCTAAATCACAATTCTTCTGCAGAATAAGGAATACTGATATTAATTTTTGATGCTGCAGAAAATAGTCTTTCAGTGTGATCAGTCAACCTAAATATGGCTCCCCCATCATTTGTTTCATATGCTCTCACGCCCTCAAAAACTCCCATTCCGTAATGCAGGGTATTGGATAAGAGATGAATATTTGTATCGTTAAATGGCTGAAAATTTCCATTTAGCCAAATAAATTTTGAGTCAGTGTTAAGAAACATGTTGTCTATGGTTTTAAGTCTCAGCTATTATGACAAAACAACTCATATAATGAAATTAAAATTGCTATGATCGATGAATCCATTTTCAGGGAATATGACATTCGCGGAATAGTGCCTGAGCAAATCAATGAATTTTCAATAAAAGCTATAGCATCTGCTATAGCAAGAAAATGCATTGATGAAAGGGTAAATGAGCTAGCTCTAGGCAGAGACGGGCGACTGTCTGGAGAAAACATATTGAAATTACTTTCAAAAGAATTGCAATCTCTTGGAATCAATGTGGTGAATGTAGGCATAGTAACAAGCCCGCTTCTTTATTTTGCTGCAAAAAAACTGAACTCCAAATCAGGCGTTATGATAACTGGAAGCCATAATCCAAAAAATTATAATGGCTTTAAAATTGTAATAAATGACATGCCAGTCTCTGGGATTGAGATACTGCATTTAATTTCAAATAAACCAAATTCTAAAGACATTGGATCTGAAATTATGAAGAACGATTTAATGGATGAATATATTGAAGAGGTAATATCTCAAGCATCCAAGAACTCAAAAAAAATCAAGGTTGTTGTTGATTGTGGCAATGGTTCGGCTGGAGAAATTGGACCCAAATTAATGCGTGCACTTGGGCATGAAGTAGTGGAGTTATTTTGTGAAATTGATGGAAATTTTCCCAATCATCATCCTGATCCAGGCAAGGTAGAAAATCTTCAAGACCTTATAGAAATTGTAAAAGCAGAAGAAGCAGATCTCGGCATTGCTTTTGATGGGGATGGGGACAGGTTGGGGGTAGTAAGCAATCTAGGCGAAATTATTTACCCGGATCAGCTTATGATGATATTCAGCAAAACAGTGTTGCAAAATAGCAAGGGTAAAAAAATTATATTTGATGTGAAGTGCACCAATTTACTTGCCAAAATGATTACTGAAGCTGGCGGCATACCAATAATGTCTCCTACAGGACATTTTCATATTAAAAATGCCCTTAAAAAAACCAATGCACCACTTGCTGGGGAAATGAGTGGCCATATCTTTTTTAATGACAAATGGTATGGCTTCGATGACGGACATTATTCAGCTTTCAGGCTTATAGAAGTAATAAAAAACTCTACATCCTCTCTTTCAACAATTTTTGATCAATTGCCAAAAGCCTATTCGACACCTGAAATCAATATAAATGTAGATGAAGATAAAAAATTCAAAATAGTTGAAGATTTTGTTTCGCAATCTGATTTTGGAGAAGGTGAAAAGATCACAATAGATGGCCTAAGAGTAAACTTTAATGATGGCTGGGGTTTACTTCGAGCCTCAAATACAACACCAAAGCTTGTTTTGAGGTTTGAAGCAAATTCTCCAGAGAGGCTAAATGAAATACAAAATATATTCCTCAATCAACTAAAAAAAATTGATGAAACAATTAACATTGAGCTAAGCTAAAGCTATGTCAAAAGACAGAAAACAAATTATTCTTCAAAGCTTAGCAAAGCTTTTGGAGGAAAGAGATGCGACGAAGGTAACAACGGCAGTTCTTGCTGCTGAAAGTGGTGTAACTGAAGCTGCCCTTTATAGACATTTTCCTAGCAAAAGATCAATTTTTTTAGAACTGTTTACATTTTGCGATCAAACAATCTTCCAGAAAGTTGGAGAAATAAAAAACGATGCTGATATTGAGGCAGAAGAAAAAGTTAGGTTGATATTCTTTTTTTACGCAATATTTTTAGAAAAAAACAAAGGTTTTGCTCGAATTTTATCTCGCGAAGCATTGGGACCGAGTGAGCAAAATGTCATCGACTCCGTAAATCAGTTCTATGAAAGATTAGAGCTTGCAATTAAACAATTGCTCTCTACAAAGAAAGATTCCTTGCAATTAACTGCTGGTCAAAGCGCTCATCTGATTACCTCAATAATGGAAGGCATGATTTCTAGATTTATTAGAAATAAGTTTAAAGAAATTCCTAGCAGCTATATTGAAAATTATTGGTTGTTCATTTCTAACAGCATTTTTAAAAGTTAGGTCTATTCATCTAAAAAAAGTTCAAAGTAAGAGTTTTTGCTTTTTTCATCAACTGGCCTGCCTGTCTCACGATCAACTCTCACATAAGACAAACCCTTTGGAATTTTCCAGTCTTCTTCAGGCAGATCTACCAATGCTGTTTTCATAAAATCAACCCAAGTAGGCAAAGCAATACTGGAACCAAATTCATTATCTCCCAAAGAGGAAAAATCATCAGTTCCAACCCAAACAGTTGTTACTAAATCATTATGAAAGCCAGAAAACCAAGTACTTATTGCGTCATTTGTTGTGCCCGTTTTTCCCGCAATATCACTTCTATTTAAAACTTGGACTTTTCTTCCATTACTCCCTCTCGAAAGAGCCTCCCGCAATATATCTTTTGTAATAAAAGTTACTCTAGGATCAATTGGTGCCAAGGACTCCTTTTGGATGGGTGGTAACAAATAAAAAGGTTTGATTTCCTCTGTTAAGTTAGTTTGAAACCATGGAAAACCATCAATATTTTTTTTCTTATTTTTCATTTGAGGATTTTGAAAAATAGTTTTTCCATTTCTATCTACTACCCTTTCTATAAAGAATAAATCTTTAGGATCATCAGCGTTAACCATAATACTGTATGCTCGAACCATCTCAGCCGGAGAAAAGCTTGATGATCCAAGTGCCAAAGACAAATCTGGAGCTAATCTGGACTTAGGAAATCCAAATCTTGATAGATAGTTTTGAGTCTGCGTGATCCCCATTTCTCTCAACA
>Ga0209715_1001191_pt1 | contig 21405 bp, 19 predicted proteins | sample COGITO_mtgs_1205_2_FD_184809 | JGI IMG/M metagenome (GOLD analysis project Ga0209715, IMG submission 184809) | Pelagic marine microbial communities from North Sea - COGITO_mtgs_120503 (SPAdes) (version 2) | ecosystem: Environmental > Aquatic > Marine > Epipelagic ... | reverse complement strand
AAAGTTGTCTGGCTGAGGGCTGTGGTTTTGCGGAAGGCCAAATGGGAGAGCTATTGAATGACTGAGGATGCGTTTGTGGGTACTCGGGTTAGAGAGTTTGCCGAACACATTAATTGTGATCCTGAGTTAGCCCAAAAGTTATACTTTAAACACAAAGTGTCTTTGACTTTGGATAACGAACAAAAGACCTCTATAGGGCAAGAATTGGAGGTACTGCAAAACGTAAGCAAAAGCTTAGATAAGGCTGCTAAGGCACTTAGCAAAATTCGAGCAGAAAATGATCAACTCCAAACAACATTAAAGATACAAGGCCTGGATCTTAAAAAACAAGTTGGTGAACTCAACGATACTTTGAAGGAACATGTAGATTTCTTTACGGACTCGTTTGTCGATGAGACGAGTGGAACATCATCTGACCATAAAGCTAATACCGTTGCTGACTTTGTAGCAGCCGTTTTCTTGGCAACTAACAGATCTGTAGGCTTTGGCACTCAACCAAATGACTCTAGCGAACCCTCAACACCTTTTGGACGAGCCGTTCGAGCTGCGCTTACAATATTCAAAGTATATAGAAAACCAAACGCGCCTCATTTGACCCCAGAAATTGCCCATTGGAAAAGGCCCGCAGAACGGGCAGCAAAGGGCTGTCAAAAACCCAACTAGCAAAATCTTTTCTACAGGTTGGGATTTATCGAATCAAAAAGTAATGGTCCATATGTGAAAGCATCTTTAATTACCACAAGGTGCAAAAATGATCTCGAATACCAAAAAAGCTGCTCTTATCTACGCCAGCAAAGGATGGAAAGTATTTCCAGTAACTCCAAACCAAAAGAGGCCATTAACGGCGTTGGCCCCTCAAGGTTACAAAAACGCCACTTCTGATCCGGCCATTATCGAACAATGGTGGACAGAATATCCAACAGCCAACATCGGCCTAAACTTAGCGGCATCTGGTTTGGTATGCGTGGATGTAGACAGTTACAAAGAAGACTGCGCTTTTGGCTCCCTTAAGGAAACGCATGAGTTACCTGAAACATTGAGTCAAAGGTCGGCGAGAGGGGGCACTCACTATTTGTTTAAAAGTCCAACTGACGCTGAATACCCTGGTATCCTGGGGGCAGGCATAGATGTGAAATATAAAGGCTACATTCTACTGACGCCCTCAACTTTTGATGAAGGGGTTTACTCTTGGATCAATGACTTTACACCTGCCGATGCTCCAGATTGGTTACTAACCGCCAAGTTGGACCGTCTAACTGGTAACGATCCGAAGACATCAATACCAACAAAAGTGTTTGCTCCTAGACCACCATTGGATCCAATCCGTCTGAAGGATGAGGCATCTAAAGGTATCAATTGGCATAATAACGTGCTGCGGTTGGTTGCCCACATGGTTGCTTGTGGCGCTACGGACCTTGATATTCATGCAACTACCGATGCCCTAACATTAGACGGGTATACGGTTGCTCAAACACGCAGAGAAGTTCACTCAATGGTTGAAGGCGCACGTCGTCAGGACTTTGGCAACGCAGTCTCTAGAGGCCGCCAGGGATCAGTGACTTCATTTGAAGGTTTACAACGAGATCGTTCCGGCAACCCAACGTGTAATCACTCAAACATCGTGGCACTTTTGACTAACCACCCAGATTGGAACAACGTGTTTGTTACAGACACTTTCGATCATGTTAAAAAAGTCCTTAAGCCATTGCCGCATGATGGGTATTCGAAGGCTGATTTCAAACCGCGACAGCTTGTAGATAACGACTACACAAAGGTCTGCATCTGGCTGAATGACCACGGTATAATATCAGTCCAGAAATCCACTGTCATTGATGCGGTTCAAGCCGTCTGCGCTCAACAAACCTTCAATCCATTGGATGATTATTTCCGACATATACAAAAGCTGCACTCGAAAGATGACGATTTGCTGGACAGTTGGATGACTCAATTCTTAGGCGTCCAAACGCAAAGTGATGACGACCATACTTATGTTACAGCTGTTTCAAGACTAATGCTTATTCAAGCGGTCGCACGAGCTAAAAAGCCTGGCTGTAAGGCTGACTCGGTTATCATTCTTGAGGGCGAACAAGGCACAGGTAAGTCTACAGCATTAAGGATATTGTTTTCTGAAGAAAACTTCGGAGACCACTTACCACACATGGGGTCCAAAGATGCCTCTAGTTATGTTGACGGTAAATGGGGCATCGAACTCGCTGAACTTGAGTTTAAAAAGAAGAATGAGATTGAAACAATAAAAGCTTTTATATCGCGACAAAGTGAGAACTACAGGCCAGCATTTGGTCGTGAGGAGATTGAGACACCTCGTACGTGCGTGTTCATAGGAACAACTAACAGCGATCAATATCTAGCTGATCAAACAGGAAACAGGCGCTTTCTACCCATCAAAACAGGCGTTATCAACCAAGAGGCTTTGTCTGATTATAGAGACAGGCTTTGGGCTGCTGCAGCGCATGCTTACGATGCTGGGGAACAATACTGGCTGAGACCTGAGGTAGCCGAGATAGCACAGGAGCAGGCCAAACAGCGGTTGGAGCAGGACCCTTGGGTGGAGACAATTGAAGAAAAGATGAGTTCACTAACTGAAGCCTCGATTATGGACGGGATAGAAGCATGTTTTCCCGGTATTGATGCCCAGACTATTTCTACTCAAATGACCCGTCGAATGAGCAAATGCCTAACTTTGGCGGGCTGGCTGAGAGACGGGAAGTTCAACTCTGGTACCCGCCGTAATCAGGTGAAGTTCACTAACCCTTCGCCAAGTGAAGAAAGTCCAAAGGATGATTTGGAGTTCTAAAGTCAGACGCTTCATGGCTTTAGAATTTGGAGAGAAAATCGAAAGTTGTATATAGTTTCTCAAATGTATGGTTGAGTTTTTTCATGAATAGAATCACAGTTTGAGATTTTGCGTATATGCCTTTTACCAGAACTAATGTTGCCATATCACCACTTGGTTTGCTCACTCTTGCAGCCTGTGGAGGCGGAGCGGCCAACAGTGGCGGTGGGGGCGGCGGAGGCGGTGGTGTCAGACAAATCAGCTCAAGCATCAGAAGCCTTGGGAGCGAGGATTGAAGCAAACTTCAGGAGGCTGATTTGTCAGTCTCATGCAGGTTTCCACTTACACAGTCTAAACTTCTTGGGTTCACGGCCTAGGCACGAATGCCGTAGGGCGGGTTGTTGTGAAACCAGTCCGCTAAGGCTTTGGACAAAATGGCTTCCGGCGCATCGCTTCCTGAACCTGATTTAGTTATGGCACGCCAGGTGATCCCTAACCCGTTTTGCGTGGCGCGAACCGGAATCAGCTTGCCTGATTGAAACTGTGGATGGATAGCCCAATGGCTCAAGATGGAAATACCAAAGCCCGCCTTCACAAGCTCGCAGATTGCTTCAACAGAGCCAATGTTTTCTTCGCGCGGAGGCAGCACATTTTCCGGTGTCCAGATGCGATCGGCCTCGTAACCGGGCTGTCGTACAAGTGAGTATGTCAAAAACGGATCGTTCAGAAAGTCGTTGCCATTGACATATTTCCTTTTTGCGAGCGCATGGCCTAACGGCACAACTGCGACCAGTTCATCTTCGAAGAGGTCAACCGCATCCAACTGTCCCGGCAATACTGAGTCAGGCGAAATCACCAGATCAATCTGGCCCTTGGAAAATGCGTCGAAGGGGCTCTGAGCGCCCTCCGTTTCTATCTCAATCTCAATGCCCGGATGTGTTTTACGAAACCACGGCAGGAAATTTGGCAACCAGTGGAAAGCAGCATAGACCGCGACAGACAGCCGGACCACATGCCGGATCCCTTCGCTTGAAGAGATCGCGACGCGCTCGGATTGCTCGATATCCTCCAAAATACGCTCTGCGGTCTGGGTCAGAATGCGCCCCGCCTGCGTTGGCCGCAGGTTGCGCCCCTGCTTTTCATAAAGCTGCACACCCAGTCGCCTTTCCGCCTCGCGAAGGCGGTGGGTCAATGCAGAGGGTGTAATGAGCAGCGAACGCGCAGCATCAGCCATTGATGAACAGCGCGCAACAGAGACCAGCATCTCAAAATGTCGAAGAGAGAGGTAGCGCGACATAATTGAATCCGTTTCAAGTTTTTGTAGAGTATTTTGAAATTGTTTAAAGCAACAGTCAAGCGTTACCTTCCCTGAAACGACACAGCTCCAGAAAAGTAAGGAATCGGTATGGCCTTGGACAACAAACGAGATGCAGCAATCGAAACGATGCCGCGCGATGGCATAAACATCATCGACACAGATCGGTATCCGCTGGATCAGCCCGACTCTGACGTGCTGCTAGAGATGATCGCACAGGCGCGCGCGGGGCTGGAAATGGACGGCTGTGCACGGCTGTCCGGCTTCATCCGGCCAGCAGCCCATGCCGCGCTCGCGTTTGAGACCACCGCCCTTTCATCGCTCGCCTTGTACAGCAGTGAAGAGTATACTCCTTATGGGTCTGGCCCAGATGACAGTTTTTCGACAGATCACCCTCGTGGCCGTGCCCACCGCACCACCAGCGGCAGCGTGACCCGCGACCTGATCCCGACGGATGGCTTGATCCAACAAATCTACAGCAACCCGCATCTGATTGCATTCATCGCCGCCTGCCTGTCAGCAGAAGAAATCTATCAGTTCGCCGATCCGATGCGTGGGTTGATCATCAATTCGATGGATGAAGGAAACGTGCTGGGATGGCATTTTGATGCCAATGAATTCATCGTTAGTCTGATGACACGCCGCGCAGACGAGGGCGGGATGTTTGAGTATTGCCCGGGTATTCGCGCGCCCGGAAATGAAAATTTCGAGAACGTGAAGGGTGTGTTGGACGGCAAGCCCGATCTGGTCAAAAACCTCGACCTTCAAGTTGGTGATCTGCAACTCTTCAAAGGGCGTTATTCGTTGCATCGGGTGAACCAGATTGAAAAGGGCGCGCGTCACACCGTAATTTTCGGATATGCTCGACAGCCCGGTTTCATTGGCAGCATCGCGAGCACCATGAAGGTCTACGGACGTGTTATGCAGGAACATATTGATGCCGAACACACGCGCCAGACTGACGGATTGGCAGACTGATGGTGGGTTTTGAACGCGAGCCGGTGCCCCAAGCCCATATGTTGGGGCAAGACGCCGATTGGCACCGCAGGCTTGATCTGGGGCGCGTCGCGCGGTTGAAAGCAAAGTTGCTGGAGTACGATTGCGTGGCGGGGCTGTTTTATGATCCCGTTAACATCCGATATGCCACTGGCACCACAAACATGCAGGTCTATTCCCTGCATAACCCCTGCCGCTATGCTTTTGTGGCCGTCGAAGGTCCGGTGATACTGTTTGAATTCAGCGGTTGCGAATTCATGGCCGATGGCCGCGCGGCGGTGGACGAGGTACGCATTGCGCAGGCATGGTATCACTTTGCTGCCGGACCGCGCCTGATGGAATTCGCGCAATCTTGGTGCGCCGAGATCGTGGATTTGATGAAGACCCATGGTGGCGGCAACCGCAGGTTGGCAATCGACAAGATGGACCCGACTGGGACCCATCTTTTGGAAGCAGCCAACATTGAAATTGTCGACGGCTTTGAGGTTGCGCATATGGCACGGCTGATCAAAACACCCCAAGAAATCGACGCGGTGCGCCAATCCATTGATGTTTGTCAGGAGGGTGTGCGCCGGATGATTGCGGCGACGAAACCGGGCATGACAGAAAACGCCATCTGGTCGATCCTGCACCAAACCAACATCGAACTTGGCGGCGAATGGATCGAGACGCGGCTGCTGAATTCTGGGCCGCGCACCAACCCGTGGTATCAAGAGGCCAGCGAACGTGTTGTCGAAGAAGGCGACATGATCTGTGTTGATACCGATCTTATCGGGCCGCACGGCTATGGCGCGGATTTATCCCGCAGCTGGACGGTGGGCGACAAGAAACCCCAGGGCGAGCAACGCCGCCTGTACGCATTAGCGCACGAGCAAGTGTTGCAAAATTGGCAGCTTTTCATGCCCGGACGCAGTTTTTTTGAACTGGCTGATCTGGCCTACCGGATGCCCGAAAAATACAAGGCGTTCGAACAACCCGCCATCGCGCACGGCAGCGGATTGTGCAACGAGTTCCCATTGCTGATCCACTCTGACAAAATACGTGCAAAGGGGCATGACGGCATTCTTGAGCCGGGCATGGTCATCTGCGTCGAAAGTTATGCCGGAGCCCCCGGTGACCCAGAAGGCGTCAAGCTGGAACAGCAAATACTGATCACCGAAAGCGGGCCAGAGTTACTGTCAGACATGGGATTTGACGAAGAGCTACTAAGCTAAAAGGCAGAGCCCTACACGTCACAGGGCCTGAAGAACCACGCTGTTCCTCAGTAAGGCAGTGTCAGAGGAAACTGGCTTGTGCAGGGCAGAGTGGTTTCGTAGCGTTCAGTCATGACAAAACGGGACCCATTCGGTGTTGTCAGACAAGCTTGACGGTGTTTTGGATAGTTCTTAATTTTGATGAATGACAACACAAAACCCACCCTCGCCAAATGACCCTCTGAGTAAAGGCGCCAAGATCGCTGATATCAAGGTGATGTCAGACAAAGCCTATCATGTATCAAAGTACCACGATCACATAAACCTATGAAGCGCAGATTTGGAACCACTCAATGAGAGCAGCATCGCGTTTTTGTTTGTAAGTCTGTCTGTTTTGAAGATGTCTTTCATGATTGAAGTGGTTGTATATTTGACTGTGATAACTGACAAACCTCTGGAGCATGGCTACTGTTTTAAATAACTGCATTGCTCGCTCTCGCCGTCGAAACGGTAAGTGTGAGTTTTCACATCTGTTGTTGGACTGGCCTCCACAAAGCTGTCTATCCACAACGCTAATTTCACAAAAAGCGGCGCCGTAAGATGGTAACTTATCCGTTGTGATAATCCTTGGTGAGCCGTGTTTACGCATTGCCTTTATCAGAAATTTCTTTGCTGCAGCTTTATTACGTCGTTTTGTAACGAAGCATTCAAGAATTTCCCCTTCATGAACAACAGCGCGCCAAAGGTAAAATCTCTCACCATTTATTTTGACGAAGACTTCGTCTAAATGCCATTGCCAGTTTGAGTGTTGACCCACCCTCTTCTTTCGGATCTCCTTAGCAAATTTCAAACCAAACCGATCTACCCAGAACCGTACAGTTTCGTAACAAATATCTATTCCACGTTCATACAAGATATCTTCAACCTGGCGGAAACTCAGCGGGTAACGCACGTAATACATAACCGCTAAGCGGATGGTTTTGGGCGAGGTTTTGAAGTACTTAAACGGGTTTTGTATATCATTCACATAATTAGGGACCAACCAATGGGACGTCAAGTTTGTCTGACGGCGCCGTTTTGGAGTAGCGAAATGGGGAACGCTTTGTAATTAGGCATGGTTACAAATTAGCCCTGCCCGTCTCAAGCAGTTTTCTCTGACAGCACCCTTTGTAAGGCTCTTTGATCAACAAACCTTCTTCGGTAAGTTGAAGAATCGCTTCGCGTAGGGGCCACGGCTTACTTTTAGCTGCTGGGCCACAACAGTTTCAGTCAACCTGACACCTGGCGACAAGTCGCCTGTCGTGATTAGGTCGGGCAACATGTCGCGAACCTGTCCGCTTAATGGCAGCGGACGAATTTCAGACAAGGCCATGTACTCACCAAGGTTGGCGTGGGGTGGAGAGATCCACCCCAGCTTTGGTTATCGCATGAAGATTTGCTCACGCTGGATTGGAGGGCTGTCTGCTGGGTCGACGCCAAACTCTGTTAGGAATTCGTCGTACCAAGCCTGCGTGCGGCCCGTTTCATACCAGTAGTGACTGACCGTGTTCAACCAATCGCGGAATGTTTTATCAACCTCGCGACGTACACCGATATTGACCGGCGCCGTGAAGGCGGGTGTTGGCACAGAGATCACGCCAGCACCCAGTTTTTGGCGCGCCGACAAGAGTGGTGGCAGCATCAGAGACACGGCATCAACGCGGCCCGATTGGAACGCGGCGATCGACGCGGCATTATCAGGGAAACGCTGAATATCGGCATCTGGCGCCATGCGTGTCAGGAATTGATCCATCGACGTTGCCTGAGGCACCGAAAGGCTCGTGTCACCAGAGTTTATACCAGCCCATGTCGAGGCATCAAAACCGTCAGCGGCTAAAACAGCCTGCGAAATATAGCCGATTGGATGCGTAGTGAAATCTATCACCCGTGCGCGCGATGCAGTGGGTGACAGGAAATACATCAGGTCGATCTTGTCCGACTGAAGGGCTGCAATCGAGGTGCCCCATGTGACCTCAACAGTCTCAAGTTCGACTTCAAGAGCCGCCGCCATTTGCTCTCCTAAGGTGATCCCTAGGCCGCCGGTCCATTCACCAGAAGCGAGGTCCTTTGTGAACCAGGGCGGAGCCTGAGTCACACCGATACGAAGGGTCCCACGGTCCTGAATCGCATCCCAAGTGGATTGCGCCTGCGCGGCAACGCTGGAGAGCACAAAAACAGCCGTCGCCACCAATGTGCTGGTTAGAAATTTAAATGTCTTCATTATTTTACTCCTTGTTGAGTTGGTTAGTTTGGTAATTTGAAAAGTGAGTGCCCTGCAAGAAAATCACGGACACGTTGCGTTTTTGGGGTCTTGAGAACCGTTCGTGGCGCGCCTTGCTCAAGGATAAGGCCGTCGTTCAGGAAACAAACCTTGTTGGCGACGTGATAGGCAAAGCCAATCTCGTGCGTAACGCAGACCATAGTCATCCCATCTTGGGCCAATTGTAGCATTGTCTTGAGGACTTCACCCACCAGTTCAGGGTCTAGTGCGGAGGTTACTTCATCAAATAGCATCACCTCCGGGTCCATGGCCAAAGCCCGCGCGATGGCCACTCGTTGTTTTTGGCCGCCTGACAGGCGCGCCGGATATTCTAGTGCCTTTTCTTCAATCCCAACTCGACCCAATTGTGCCATGGCCTTTTCTTTGGCTTCAGCCTTTGATCGGCCCAGCACAATTATTTGGCCTTCCATCACATTTTCCAACACAGTCATGTGTGGAAAAAGGTTGAAATGCTGAAATACCATACCAATGCGCGTCCGCATTTGGCAAAGCTCAGCCTCGCGATAGCGCATCTGCGCGCCATATTCTGTGCCGATCAGATCACCGTTGATACGTACCTGACCAGCGGTCGGTTGTTCCATGAAATTAATACAACGCAAGAGCGTGCTTTTGCCTGATCCACTGGATCCCAAAAGTACGACGGCTTCACCTTGGGCAACATCTAGGTCGATGCCCTTCAAGACTTCAAGATCGCCAAAGTTTTTGCGAAGCCCACGTATTTCTACCGCGTGTTTCATGCGTCACTCTTTTCGAAGCGACGTTCCAGGATGTAGGTCAGTTGTACCAGTGGAAACAGAACTACGAAGAACATCACTGCTACTAAGGTGTAGGTTTCAATCGGGTTATATTCATAAGACGCAATTAGCTTGGCCTGTTGAAGCGTTTCGGGGTAGGCGACTACCGAAGCGAGCGTCGTCATCTTGAAGACTTCGATGCCTCGCGATGTCAAAGGCGGCAGCATACGCTTCAGCGCCTGGGGCAGGATCACCCGGCGCATAGATTGCACATAGGACATACCGATGGCTTTACCGGCGTCCCACTGTTCACGTTCAATAGACTGGATACCGCCGCGAAAAACCTCAGCCGAAAAAGCGATTGTGTTAAGCGTAATGCCCAAAATCGCAGCCATAATGGGTGAAACCTCAATCCCTGTGATTACCGGAAGAGCGAAGAAAAACCAGATAATCTGGACCAGTACGGGCGTGTTACGGAACACCTCAACATAAAGCATCGCTGGATAGCTGATCCAACGCGACTTCGCATAGCGCAGCATGCCCATAATTAACCCGCCACCCAGCCCCAAGATGGAGCAGATGATAAATAGCTGAATTGTGCCTTTGAGCCCGACCGCGAGTACTTTCCAATAGGCGAATGCAGATGCGAAATTCCAAACGTAATCCATGGCTACCTAAGGGTCCCTTCACCAGTTCTGGCCAATCGGTATTCCAGAAGAATAGTCAGCTGCGAGAAGATCAGGATGAGGAAAAAATACATCACGGCCACGACCGTGTAGACCTCAAGTGGGCGAAAGGTCTTTGACGCCAAGTCATTGGCTTGAAACATCAAATCCGCGTAGGATACGGTGGAAATCAATGTCGTTGTCTTTAACAACTCAATCGATCGTTCTGCGAACGCCGGGATCATCCGCTTGACTGCCTGGGGTAGGATAATTCGTCTTAGACTGGATTGGCGCGTCATGCCTATTGCCTTGGCCGCCTCCCACTGACCTTTGTCGATCGAGTTGATCCCACCTCGGAAAATTTCCGCAAAGAAGGCCGCAGACTGGATTGAGAATGTCAGAACCGAGGCCACAAACGGCGTCATCTGCACGCTGATCAGGATCGGTAAAGCAAAGAAAAACCAGAAGAGCTGCACCAACGGCGGCGTTGTTCGAAAAAATTCAATGATGAAAGAACACATCTGGCTCAACACGGGAATGCGCGACATGCGGCCAAGCGCAAGCCCAAATCCTAAAGGGATACCAAAGGCAAGCGCTAAGACGAACACTTTGATGGTGTTCCACAGGCCCAATAGCAACAAATCCATATCTGTCAAAGTCGCTACAAAATCCCACGCATACATTTTGGCCCCCCACAAAACGTATCGACATCATTGATAACAGATTGTAGATTGTCAACGATACTTGGTTGGAGGTTTTAATATGGAAAAACCAAACATTGTTTTTGTTATGGCCGATCAGATGTCTGCCAAGGCATTGCCACTCTATGGCCACCCAGTAGTAAAGGCGCCCACACTTTCTCGACTCGCTAAAGAAGGCGTTGTTTTCGAGAACGCCTACTGCAACTCGCCCCTCTGTGGTCCGTCGCGCACGTCGATGATGACCGGACTGTTGCCCTCAAAGGCCGGCGGCTATGACAATGCTCATGATTTCTCAGCCGCTCTTCCAACATTTGCACATTACCTGCGCTTGGGCGGGTATCTGACTTGCCTGTCTGGCAAGATGCATTTTACAGGACCAGACCAACTACACGGATACGAGGAACGACTGACCACTGACATCTATCCTTCAGATTTTGGATGGACTCCAAACTGGGGAGAGCCTGATGCAAAAGTCACCTTTCAGGACATGACCAATGTTCTCGAAACCGGCCCATGCCTACGGTCCTTGCAAATCGACTATGACGACGACGTAGCGACGAAAGCCTGTGGATGGCTATACGACCGGGCGCGCGCCGAAAGCACACAGCCCTTCATGCTGACTGTGTCCTTTACGTCTCCCCACGACCCTTATGTCGCACGGCCCGAATATTGGAACCTTTACACAGATGACGAGATCGATCTACCCACAGTACCGCCAATCCCGTTAAAAGACATGGACGCGCATAGTAAAAGGATCCACGCCCACTATTCTATTGGCAAAGCTAACATGAACGATGACATCATTCGTAGAGCCCGCCACGGATACTACGCATCCATCGAATATATTGACGCCAAGGTCGCGGCTTTAATGCAGGTGCTTGAGGAAACCGGGCTGTCGGAGAACACGATCGTGGTCTTTGCCTCAGACCACGGCGACATGATGGGTGAGCGTGGGCTGCACTATAAAAAGACGTTTTTTGAATGGTCCACGCGGGTTCCATTGATCTTTTGGGCAGGTGATCGACTCAATCCACACCGCGTAAGTGAGACGGTGTCACTATTGGATATTCTACCGACGTTCGCAGACCTTGCGGGCACATCTAACGATGTTGTCGAGGCCGATGGGACCTCTTTGATACCGTTGCTTAATCGCCAACCCATAGAACCGCGCATAGTTCCTGGCGAGCTTCTATCAGAAGGTGTTTTTGAGCCTACTTTTATGCTGCTTCGCGGCCGGTTAAAGTTGCTTTACAGCGAGATTGATCCCCCGCTTCTGTTCGACCTTGACTCAGACCCTGACGAACTTGCTGATGTCTCGCATCATCCGGCTTATACTGAAACTCTTGACGCGATGCTGTCAGAGGCCCGAGCGTTATGGGATGCAAAAGGCTTGAGAGACTGCATCATCAAGGACCAAAACCGGCGACGTTTGATTAATCGCAGTCACAAGATTGGATCCTCTCCAGTTTGGGACTATCAGCCATATGAAGACGCATCCAAGCAATATGTCCGCGCTGGAAAGTGGACTACAGAGGTCGAAGCCAAAGCTCATCTGGATACACTCGGGAGCCGCGACTAACAGATCCAGTTGGACTGTTTATAAGTTGTACTTATTGCGACGAAAGCCACCGAGGCGGGTGTTTGCACGCTTTGCCTGTAACAGCCGTTTCTGCGCAATCTCTCAGGCCGCCAAAACGCACGGTTCGTCCGCAAAGACCAGGCGCATAATGCGCGTATTTTCCCGAGTTTGTCATAAGATTGCGCGCCATCGGTGGAAAAATGGGCTCTGTGATTGAGCACCAGCAGAGGTCTGGAATGACCTTTACACCACAAGCCTCCAATTGCCTGACCAAACCGGCCTCTGTCGCTTGTTTCAGAATATTCCGCCCAAGGGTCACGATCACATCAGTCCCAGCATACCGAGATCGACCACCTAAAAATTCGCAGAACTGTGCGACCTCATCATACGTGGCGTGCGGACTGCCGATGGCCACAAGTTCAACGGATTCCGGGCCTGAGTTCAGGCTAGTCCACGCCTCTACTAAGTCAGGCAGTGAAATACGGACGCTCTCCGCATCAGCTGTCAGCAGCAATTCTGCCTCCGGCGTAACACCTGCCACATGCAGCATTGGCGACGCTGAGGTCGTCCCAAAAGCGGCGCAGAGTGCGCGAAGATCTTCTTGAGACGGTTCATAACGTGCCAAACCTCTAAGCAAAGGAACACGGTCAGGGGATAGACGTCCTGCGATCCAACCCAGCAAAGGCCAGAGGCTGTCATCGTGGTACTCCGGTACACAACAGTCAATCACCAAGGATGGCCTTCGATATTCCACGTTGTACATTCCCACATCGGGTGCGCGCCCTATTATAGCCACGAACAGGTCCAAGTAATCCGGTAGCTTCGCTGTTCGCGCGCCCAAGACGGAATTTGCAAAAATGACCGCGTTCGATTCCGACCAACCGATAAATTCACCCAATTGCGGCACATCTTCAAGGAGGTAGGGCGCACAGGTAAAAGTCGGTTGCACTCCCATTTTTAGATAGGCATCAGCCAATCGGCTGGCTGCATTTTCAAACGAGGTTGGCAAGCCATATGACGTGCTATTTTCTCGGTCGACAGAGATCGCATTGATAGTGGTAGGGATTTGAACCTTTGCACCGAGTTCGGCCATACGTTCGGCAAAGATTAAATTGGCATCATGAGCTAGAATACAGCCATCGATATGGCCGCGTGTAACATCCGTCAATCGCTCGGCACCAAGGGCAACCGCCATTATACAAATCACCTCCATTGCCAACGTGGTTGGGTTCGTTGGAGCGCCAGATAATCGCAACAGATCTAGGGGTGACAGCTTGAGATCAAATTTGCGTAAAGGCCGGAGTGCACATCTATTCTTGCCAAAATTAAGTACATTGTCTCGGATCGTCGCTTTTGGCGCTTGAGACAAAGCGTCAAAGTCTTTACGTTCCAGATGCGCTACAGCAATCGGTTTATCAAAAAGGTGCGCAGCGATCACAGCACCGAGTGTCAGAGTTTCTTCAGCTACAGAAAAAATAAGCGCCGCAGGGGCGTATCCGTTCAGCGCAAGTTCCAGCAAAACCCCACTACCCGAACAGGAGCCCCGACTGGTCGGCATGACCAAGATCTTCCCGGCTATTTCAAGGCCATACCATGGATGGTGAACATCGATAACTCGTCCTGTGACTGGATCAACTCCACCCCAAAAACTAAGACCTTCATCAGAGTACAAAATGTCACCAGCGGCTTCCGCTTGCACAATAAATTTCGACATTCTGCTCCCACCTTTCAAAAGAAATATGCTTTGGTCTAACTGGGTTGTCGAGTAATATCACTATGCTAAACCCACGTCGAAATTAGTAATGCATCTATTTTTCAAAGTCCTCGCCCCTACAACAATTAATATTGGCAGTGTATTCTGAGGCGACATAGGATAAAATCAAGGTAGCGCTGGACGTCCTCTGCAAGCAGCAAAGATACGGCATTTGAGCGTTGTAGAAAGCAGAATGGCGATCAAGAAAAGCGCCATTTATCGCTCCCTTTGGGACAGCTGTGACCAGTTGCGCTGCGGGATGGATGCATCCCTCTAAAAGGAGTACATCCTTACGATGCTTTTCTTCAAATATGTCAGCGACCGTGCCGGGTCGCCTGGCTCCCTGATGGACGCCACGATGACGCCTTTATTGGTGCTGTCGGACAAATGAGAGCACGGATCAGTCTAACGGCACCACTTTAACCAAGATCCATAGGCCAAGCACCTGATTTGCATTGAATTTTAACCTTTGCAAGAAAACGGGTGTGCCACATGGGTTACCAAAACCACTTTACTTAACTACCAAAAGTGATGTGTTTTATTACACGCGGCCCGTTCCACAGAGACCCAAGGCTCAATTTCAGAGCAATTGCCTGACGTAGGGAGCATTAATAGTGGGAAGTCACTGGATAATGGCACTTTCCCATTCCTGTATGAAGGTACGACGTTTCAATCTATCAAGGTAAGTCATTAATGCTGGATCTAAGCTGATTGCTGGCTCTACTGTTCTATCCAAAGGCGGCAATGGAAAAGTAGCAGCTTTAGAAATGTCCGCCTGAATGCCCGTTAAATGTTTAATAAATGTACCTGCCACGTCTGGCAAACGAGTGTTAGTGGATACGAAAGCACTTCGCATCATTTTAGTTGGGAAATTAGATGGTAAAATAACTTTGATTTGAGACTGAGCATCTTCGCGACCTAAAGCGTAACTTCCTAAGACATTATACGCGACTGCAATTTTTCCACTAACAAGATCATCGATCATATCTCCAGAACAACAATAAAGTCGTACTCCCAAGCTGCCAAAGACCTCAGTTAAGCGCCAGTAAGTCTCTGAAGCCCGTGCATCCTGTGTTGCAAAAAAATACCCCAAACCCGAATGCCTTACATCATAAGTTCCAACACGGCCTTGGAAAGTTTCAGGCCTTTGGCGAAGTGCTTTTATCAAGTCCTGCCGGGAACTGGGAGTCGGAACTCCTTCAAAGGCTTCACGATTAATAACAATCGTGGCAGGCTCTGTACTAAAAGCAAAAAGACTTTCACGCCATTGGGCCCAATCAGGATGTTCTAGGTCACCCAATGCCAAAGCATATCCGTCATTAACCAATTTAAATTGCAAGTCCATTGCACTCGATATGACGACGTCAAAATCTTCAGGAGATGTCCGGAAGATATCATATAGTTCGGCTGAGCCAGTTACTAAATATTTAACACTCACAGATGGCTGCGACTTAAGGAAACTTTCAATAATTGGGGCAAAAAATCGCGTATCCGTATTTGACAGTATGCGCAACGTCTTCTGTGAAGTAGCGCTTCCAAAAAATTGTTGATCCTCCCATTCTTCTGCGAGAACTGGCTGTACCAAAAAGGTTAATATCAAAAAGAAAATGTAACGCATGCGCCCCCACGTGAGTGATTGTTGAGTGTTAGACCACCACCATGGGCCTCAGCTACTTCCTGGGCGATAGTCAGCCCCAGGCCTGACCCAATTATCCCCCCCGAATTGCTGCCGCGAGCAAAACGGTCTGGTAACAAATTTATTTCTCCAACTGGGAATCCAGCACCCTCATCGACTACAGAAATGGAAGGTTTCGGCGTAGTAGCCACAACAAGCCGAACAATACTTTCGGATGGCGCATATTTTAGAGCATTATCAACCAAGTTTCGTATAGCATTTTGCAATAGGATCGCATCACCTATCACTGATACTGGTCCTAATGCATCTAATTGCAGTTCAATATCTCTCATTTCTGCAATAGGAGACAGACGCATTGCTAGATCCTGAACTAGTTCTACGAGATCTATATTCTTTTGATCTAAATTATCAGCTCGAAATGTAATCATCGCATGATCAAGTAACTGCCCCGCGGCTCGACTACTTTCGTCAATTGCCCGGATCATAGACCGCATCGCCTGCCGATTTTCTTCTTTATCTACACGTAGTAGCGTCGCTTCTGCATGAGACCGCACAGTAGCCAGAGGCGTGCGTACTCGGTGAGCAGCTTCAGCAATAAAATCTTCACTCCGACTAAGAGAGTATTCCAAGCGTGCCATCAGTTTGTTTAGTGAAAATACAAGTGGTGCCATTTCTCGTGGTACTGGACTGGCCACCGGACTCAGGTCTTGCGGACCACGCCGAGCGACTGAAGTCGTCAACTGAGCCAATGGACCAATTGCTGTAGAGGTAGCCCAAAACGCCAAAATAACGACAAGCAAAAAGAAACCAGCCCCAAAGATAGCCACATTGCGCCCTATCCGATTAAGTGCGCCTAATAAGCTATCTTGAGTTTGGGCTACCGTGACTGTCAACTGCACTCGTAAATCTGCCCCAACTAGCATCCGCGATGCAGAAGCTAATCTAACCGGCGCACCCTTGAATGTAGTGTTGCCATAAGCACTTCCTTTGTCCACTTCTGGGAATATTTGAGCTAAACCATCATAGCCTGATAGTAACTCGTCATCTTGGTAAATTGCATAGAAAACTCGATCGTCAGTATCCGTACCCAGCATTGAAAACGACGCATAAGGGAAATCTACATCAATAAAACCTTCACTTACGTTCGCAGCGTCTAAAATAGAATTGACAGATGCACCCAAAATATTATCTTGACCTTGCTGTGCAATTTGAGTGGCATATGCCCTCACAATAAAATACATCAACAATGCCAACACTGCAGCTCCACCAATCAGCGACACAGTTAATCTGTTTCTTAAAGAGCCAGAAATCTTTACTCCCTCAATCATGATCCAACCGATAACCTAAACTTCGATGGGTCGAGATACTTAATTGGGATCCTACTAAATGCTTTCTTAAACGACCGATATAAACTTCTATCGCGTTCTCTGACACGTCATCATCGTAGGAAAACAAACGATCAAAAAGTTTTTGTTTGGAAAAAATTTGCTGCGGCGCGTTAATTAGTAACTCAAAAATTCGTAGCTCTTTATTTCGAAGTTTAATGGTTGAATCACCAACCTTTAGTGATCCGGCTACGGGATCAAAAGCTACATCAGCTAACACCGTTATCGATTGAGAAGTTCCAGAATTTCTACGTAACGCAGCCCGACAACGTGCTTCCAATTCAGCATGATCAAATGGCTTGGTTACATAATCATCTGCTCCAAGATCAAGAAGACTGATTCTATCAGAAACCTGGCTACGTGCTGTCAAAACAATTACGGGTGTGGATCTATTTCTAGCTCTATGATGTTTCAAAAACTCACGACCATCGCCATCTGGCAACATGACATCAAGTAGAATTAAATCGTATTCACCTATTTGTGAATACTCTATTGCATCAAAAATTTTATCTGCATGATCAACTACATGACCATCACTTCGCATACGTGCACAAATTGCATTTGCCAATTCGTAGTTATCTTCAATCAGCAAAAACTTCAAAATAATTAACCTTCGTGGCACGTGACAGGTCTATGTCAGGTTGTCGTGATCTTAATACACAATTGATCCGTAGTGCGGATAGTTGTCAAATGGGAGGAAATCATGATGACATTGAACTTAGGCCGGCGCGCCTTGATTAGTGCGGCAGTTGCCGCCATTACTCTTGGTGCTCCGTCAGCATATGCTGGCGGGCATCAAATTGTCGATAGCATTCACTTTATTATACCAGGAGGCGCTGGGGGCGGCTGGGACGGTACAGCTCGCGGAACGGGCGAAGCTCTAACTAATGCGGGCCTTGTTGGCTCTGCCTCTTATGAAAATATGTCCGGTGGTGGCGGTGGTAAAGCCATTGCGTACATGATCGAAAATGCTGACAGCAATCACGGAACGTTGATGGTTAATTCGACCCCAATCGTGATCCGGTCCTTAACCAAAGTGTTCCCTCAAAGTTTCCGTGACCTAACATTAGTGGCAGGTACCATCGGTGACTACGCAGCAATGGTGGTCAGCAAGGACAGCCCAATAAACTCAATGGCTGATTTGATTTCCGCATATGATTCAAATCCATCTGCTACCGCCATTGGAGGTGGATCAGTACCAGGTGGAATGGATCACTTGGTTGCGGCAATGACTATGGAAGCTGCAGGTAAAAATGCACTAGATGTTAAATACATTCCCTACGACGCTGGGGGTAACGCAATGGCAGCTCTATTGTCAGGCGAAATATCAGCCCTTTCAACTGGCTTTTCTGAAGCTGTTGAATTGGCTAATGCAGGCGAAGTCAAAATTATTGGCGTAACCTCATCTAAACGTGTTCCCGCAGCACCGGACGCAAAAACAATGATGGAGCAAGGCATTAATACGACATTTGTAAACTGGAGAGGTTTCTTCGGCGCACCTGGGCTGCCTGCAGATAAGTTGGCACAATATCAAAGCGCGCTTGAAAAGATGTACGATACTCCAGAGTGGGAAGCTGTCCGTGCCCGTAATGGTTGGGTCAACATTCACAATAGTGGAGATGATTTCCGTACATTTCTGGAATCGCAAGAAAAAGTGATCGGTGACCTAATGAAGAAACTTGGGTTCCTGTAAAAACAATCTAATATTAATTTGGGTAGCACAATAATCGTGCTACCCTTTCTGTAAAATCGATCCCAGTGGAGGTACGGGCATTGACCCTTGATCGTTGGACCGCCTTTATTCTTATGGGAATTTGTTTACTTTATGGCTATACAGCCTGGTTTAATATGGACGCAGGGCTTGCGCCGTTTATGCAACGTAACCCAATTTGGCCCAGCACTTTCCCAAAATTATTATCCCTAATTGGATTATTTACATCTTTCATAATTTTGTTTGGTTTGGAAAGATCTGAACCAGTTATTGGCGACATTGATTACCGCCGTTTGCATGAATATAAACTTGGTCAAGCCATCGGAATGTTAGTTCTGATGGTACTATACGCGTTAACCTTAAAGCCTTTAGGTTTCCTAGTTGCAACAGCCAGTTTCTTAATACTTGGAGCCTACATCTTAGGAGAGCGTAAATGGATAATAATGATCCCTGTTGGAGTAATAGCTACTTTCTGCGTCTGGTATTTAGTGTCTGAAGTGCTCGAAATATATATGCGTCCACTCCCTTTAATTTTTAACTTAGGGAGTTAATTCGATGCTTGAAGGGATGCTAATTGGTCTTCAGACGGCACTATCTATTAAAATGCTAATTGTTGTTATTGGGGGCTGCCTGATTGGCACATTTATTGGAATGTTGCCAGGCTTAGGTCCCATGTCAATTATTGCGATAATGATCCCCGTAGCAATTTCCATGGGTGACCCAGCTGCAGCACTTATCTTGCTCGCAGGGGTATATTATGGTGCAATCTTTGGTGGGTCGACATCTTCTATCTTATTGAACGCCCCTGGCGTGGCAGGCACGGTAGCTACGAGCTTCGACGGCTACCCAATGACGCGACAAGGCAAAGCAGGAAAGGCGCTTACCATTGCAGCCATCTCTAGTTTCTGCGGCGGAACTATTGGCGCTATTTTATTGATGATTTTTGCGCCAATGCTTTCTTCTGTTGCATTGTTATTTCATTCAGCAGAATATTTTGCACTAATGATCGTTGGTCTCTCGGCCATTGCCGCCTTCGCAGGCACCGGCCAGGTTTCTAAAGCAGTACTAATGACCACCATTGGTTTGATGATGGCCACAGTCGGCCAAGGAGCCCTTTTTAATACGCCTCGTTTCACTATGGGCATTATGGATCTGCAGTCCGGTTTTGGGTTTATTACATTAGCAATGGCAATGTTCGCATTACCTGAGGCGTTATTTCTAATCCTACGTCCAAGAAATATTGCAGAGGTCAGTAATGGGGATATAAAAAATCTGCGAATTTCCAGCTCAGAAATGCGCTCCATTGCACCTGTGATAGGTCGACAATCGATCCAAGGATTCTTTATTGGCGTGCTTCCAGGCGCAGGCGCAACCATAGCTAGCTTCTTGGGCTGGGCAGTAGAGCGTAATATCGCAAAAAAAGAAGAACAAGATCAATTCGGAAAAGGTTCTATAAAAGGCCTTGCCGCACCAGAGACTGCTAATAATGCAGCCTGTACTGGGTCATTCGTACCGTTACTAACCCTGGGCATCCCCGGATCGGGCACCACTGCAATTTTACTTGGAGCACTAATAGCACTAAACGTTAGCCCTGGTCCTCGCTTAATGTTGGATGAGCCTCAGATTTTTTGGTCAGTTATCATTTCAATGTACATTGGAAATCTTGTTCTTCTAGTTCTCAATCTACCACTTATCCCATACATCGCAAAGGTTTTGTCAGTTCCAAGAAACTATCTAATACCATTTATTATGTTTTTTACTCTTATGGGTGCTTATATTGGTCAAAATAATGCGACCGAATTATTGTTACTGGTAGCGTTTGGTATCTGCGCAACTGCATTAAAGTTTGCAAATTTTCCGTTAGCCCCACTCTTGATTGGTTTCATTTTGGGTGGAATGCTAGAGGATAATTTTTCCCGTTCAATGCAACTATACGACGGGGTCGCTTTTATCTGGGAGCGACCCATGACCCTGGGGTTATTAATTATTGCTGCAATACTAATTGTATTACCAAGGTGGAGGGCACACCGAGCTCGCAACCAGCATGCTGAAGTTGCTGACGGCGATTGATTTTTTTGTGCACCACGACACACCCATTTCGGCATCAACAGCCTAACATCTAATTGATCCTCTATTTCGACTGGACTTTTATTTTGCCGTAAGCCTGTGTGTTGGTATGCCCGAAGCTTCTCGGGCTTTGTTCAGTGAACGAAGCCAACGGGAGTAAGGGCATGGAACTTAATATAACTGGGTTGGAGACAGCGGGCCACGATGAACTTCTGGAACAATGGCGCTCTGTAATTAGAAGGCCGCCCCCAAAGCATATCAGCAGAAGCTTACTAATCCAGATATTAGTCTGGGAACAGCAATCGGGTCTTTATCATGGATAATACCTTGGGTAATTTGAAATTATTACTAGAAAGTGGGCGAGGATGAACCAAACTCTACGAGCGGTAGGAATAAAAAACTGATTAGTTGCTAAAATTAATGCTAAATATTACGGCGAAAGGCATTTAGGCTTCCCGCATGGATCAATTCACCAGGAAGTTGGTGCCCAACAATATCTTCTGCCAATCGCCCAACTTCTATCAGAGCATCTAAATTTACTCCGGTTTCAATTCCT
>Ga0209715_1001183_pt1 | contig 21483 bp, 26 predicted proteins | sample COGITO_mtgs_1205_2_FD_184809 | JGI IMG/M metagenome (GOLD analysis project Ga0209715, IMG submission 184809) | Pelagic marine microbial communities from North Sea - COGITO_mtgs_120503 (SPAdes) (version 2) | ecosystem: Environmental > Aquatic > Marine > Epipelagic ... | reverse complement strand
CAATCCAACATTTAGCAGGAATGAAAGAGAGTAAAGTAATTGTTGCAATTAATAAAGATGGTGAAGCTCCAATTTTTAGTGTCGCAGATTATGGTTTAGAAGCAGATTTATTTGAAGCTTTACCACAATTCCTAGAAGAGCTGAATAAATTAAACACTATACAAAAATAATTCTTAAAGATAAAAATATCATATGACTAGAGAGTCGATGGAATATGATGTTGTAATAGTTGGAGGTGGTCCATCTGGATTATCTACTGCAATTAAGCTCAAGCAGCTTGACCCAAATTTAAATGTTTGCTTGTTAGAAAAAGCCTCAGAAATTGGTGCTCATATTTTAAGTGGTAATGTTTTTGAAACACGAGCATTAGACGAGCTTTTGCCAAATTGGAAGGAACTCAATTCCCCAATTAAAACTAAAGTTTCAAAGGAAAAATTTTTATTTCTAGGTAAAACAAAATCATTAAGTTGGCCGACATGGCTACTTCCCAAGGTTCAACAAAATCATAATAATTATATAATTAGTTTAGCAAATCTATGTAGATGGTTAGCAGAACAAGCCGAAGCGCTTGGCGTTGAAATTTTTCCAGGCTTTCCAGCAAGTGAAATTCTATATAACGAAGATGGTTCTGTAAAAGGTGTAGCTACTCAAGATATGGGTATAGATAAAGACGGTAATCAAAAAGAGAGTTTTGAACCTGGTATTGAATTACTAGGTAAAGTAACAGTATTTGCAGAAGGTTGCCGGGGACACCTAGGAAAACAGTTGATTGAAAAATTTAATCTTTCAAAAGATAAAGATCCTCAACAATATGGAATTGGTTTTAAAGAAATTTGGGAAATAGAAGATAAAAATCATGATGAAGGAATGGTAATGCATACAGCGGGATGGCCATTAGACAATAATACTTATGGTGGAAGCTTTATGTATCATGCAGAAAATAAACAAGTATTTTTAGGGTATGTTATAGGTTTAGATTATAAAAATCCCCATCTTTCTCCTTATGATGAGTTTCAAAGATTTAAAACTCATCCATCAATTAAAAAAATAATTGAAGGCGGGAAAAGAATTTCTTATGGAGCACGCGCATTAATTGAAGGTGGCCTTCAAAGTTTGCCTCAAATGTTTATGCCAGGAGCGCTGCTGGTAGGCTGTGATGCAGGAACATTAAATATGCCTAAAATTAAAGGTTCTCATACAGCAATGAAAAGTGGAATGATTGCTGCAGAAACAATCATTGAAAAAATTAAAGAAAATAAAAATTTATCCAATTATGAGCAAAAATTTAAAAAAAGTTGGGTTTATGAAGAACTTCATGCAGCTCGTAATGTAAAGCCTAGTTTTAGTTGGGGTTTAATTCTTGGAATAATATTTACTGGAATTGATCAAATTTTATTTAAGGGGAAACTACCTTTTACTTTAAAACATAAACACGCTGATCATGAAACACTTAAACCTGCAAATGAGATGCCTAAAATAGAATATCCAAAATATGATAATGTTATTACTTTTGATAAAACAAGTTCAGTTTATCTAACTGGTACAAATCATGCCGATAATCAACCCGTCCATTTAAAACTTAAGGATCCTAATTTACCAATTAGTTACACTTTAGAAAAATTTGATGAACCCGCTCAAAGATATTGTCCAGCAGGTGTATATGAAGTTCAAAAAGAAAACGATGTAAATAAATTTGTAATTAATTCTCAAAACTGTATCCACTGTAAAACTTGTGATATCAAAGAGCCTTCACAAAATATTACTTGGGTAACACCAGAGGGAAGTGGTGGTCCTAAATACGGAAATATGTAGATCAAGATAGATCTATTGCAAACTTTTTTAATTTTTCAATTGGTAAATGTTTAAGAGTATTTTTGTGAGTTCTCTTTAAAAATACTGGACAACCTTTTCCAGCTTCAACTGCTCTTGCATACCACATAGCGCATACGCACCAACCATCTCCATCTTTTAAACCTGGAAATCCAAATTCGGGATGAGGAGTTATTAAATCATTACCTGCTTCTTTTAACCATTCTAAAAATTCGGTTGTAACCTTTGCGCAAACTGTATGAACACCATGATCATTTTCATCTGTATTACAACAACCATCGCGATACCATCCAGTTAAAGGGTTATTGGAGCATTCTTCTAGATCTTCACCTAGAACATTTTTTTGTTTATCACTCATTTAAATTTTTGTGGGATTAGGCTGACCTTTATAAACTTCTTCTGGGTCAAATTTTTTCTCTTTTTCTAAAAATTCCATTTCTATTTTTCTACCATTATCAATTGGTCCCATTGGTATTGATCTATAAAAACAAGATCTATATCCAACATGGCAACTTGCGCCATCACCTATATCAACAGTCATCCAAACAGAGTCTTGATCATCATCAATTCTTAACTCAGTTACCTTTTGAGTAAATCCACTAGTTTTACCTTTGTGCCAGATAGCTTTTCTAGACCTACTAAAATAGTGAGCCTCTTTAGTTTCAATAGTTTTTTTTAGAGCTTCTACGTTCATGTAGCCATGCATTAATACGTCCTTAGTTTTAGAACACATTGTAATCACAGGTATTAATCCATCATTATCGAATTTTGGAGACAGTAGATTTCCTTCTTCAATTTCTAGGACATTTTCTCTTTTTTTGAACATATGTAGTGACTATTTAGCATATATCTCGGTATATTAAATATTTTAAAATTAAGTATTTACTGTATAAAAAGGCGCTATGAAATTAGTTAAAGATACTGATAACAAAAATTTAGAAACTAATAAGATTTCAGATAAAGAAGCTGAGGAAGCTTTTAAAACTATATTAGCTTGGATGGGCGAAGATCCAAATCGTGAAGGTTTATTAGAAACTCCAAAAAGAGTTGTTAAAGCATTCAAAGAATATTTTGGAGGCTATACGGAAGATGCAGAAAAAATCTTAGACAAAACATTTGGTGACGTTGAAGGCTACGACGATATGGTAGTTGAAAAAAATATTTCAGTAACAAGTCACTGTGAGCATCATATGGCACCAATTGTTGGTACAGCTCATGTTGCTTATATTCCTAAAGATAGAGTTGTTGGATTAAGTAAACTTGCAAGAGTTGTTGAGGTATTTTCAAAAAGATTACAAACCCAAGAAAGACTTACAATGCAAGTTGCTCAAGCTTTAATGAAATCTTTAGATGCAAAAGGAGTTGCGGTTACAATTGATGCTGCTCACCAGTGTATGACGATGAGAGGTATCAAAAAAGAAAATGCAACAACTGTCACAAATTATTTTTTAGGTCAATTTAAAGAAGATTTAAGTATTCAAAATAGGTATCTTAGATTTATAAGCAAATAATATTGTGTCGGATCAATTTAAAGCATTAATCATCAACCAAGAAGGTGAGAGCTTTACAAGAGAAATTAAATCAATTGATAAAAGTTTTTTAAAACATGGTGATGTAACTATTAAAGTGGATTATTCAGATCTTAATTTTAAAGATGGAATGATTCTAAAAAATGGAGGAAGACTAGTTAAAGAGTTTCCTCATATACCTGGTATAGATTTTTCAGGTACAGTTTTAGAGAGTGAAAATTCAAAATTTAAAGAAGGTGACGAAGTAATTCTGACTGGCTTTAGAGTAGGAGAAGTATTTTTTGGCGGATACTCTCAAATAGCAAAAGTTAATGCAGATTTCTTAGTTAAAAAACCTAAAGATCTTACGAGTAGACAAGCAATGATTTTAGGAACAGCAGGCTTTACATCATTGATGAGTGCTTTTGCAATTCAAGCAAGAGAAAGTATTTTATTAGGAGAAAAAGTTAACGATGTATTAGTTACTGGTGCAACAGGTGGAGTTGGCAGTGTTGCAGTTATGGCTTTAACTAAATTAGGTTACAGTGTTACCGCTGTTACCGGAAAAGATTCTAAAGCAGATTACCTAAAGTCATTAGGTGCTAAAACTGTTGTAAATAGGTCTGAATTTGACAAAGATCCAAGGTTAATTGATAAAGGTTTGTGGGATGGTGTAGTCGATACTGTTGGTGGTAAAATTTTAGCAAATGCTATTGTTCAAACAAAACCAAATGGAATAATTGCTGTTTGTGGTAATGCAAATAATAATGAACTAAATACAAGTGTCATACCATTTATGTTAAGAGGAATTAAACTTTGGGGAATGGATTCTGCAAATTGTAGTATTAAAAGAAGAGAGTTTATTTGGGCAGAAGCTTCAAAATTAATTGATTTTGATTTACTCGAAAAATCAATTTTAACAGTTAGTCTAGAGGAATTAATTGAAACTTATCCAAAAATTTTAAAAGGTGAAATTTCTGGAAGAGTTATAGTTGATTTGAATAAATAATGGACTGGGATAAATTAAAAATTTTTCATGCAGTTGCTGAAGCAGGTAGTTTTACTAACGCAACAGTCAATCTAAATTTAAGTCAATCTGCTATTAGCCGACAAATTCAAGCACTAGAAAACGATTTAAAAGTACAACTTTTTGAAAGACATGCTAGAGGATTAACACTAACTGAAAATGGTGAATATGTATTTAAAACTGCTCATGAAGTTATTAGTAAATTAAAAGAAGTTGAAACATCACTAGGTGATCAAAAAAATAAGCCGACTGGAAAATTAACAATTACAACTGTAAGAAGTTTTGGAACTCACTGGTTAACACCAAGAATTCAAGAGTTTATGAGATTAAATCCAGAAATTGAAATCGAATTAGTATTTGATGATAAAGAATTAGATCTTAGTACTCGTCAAGCAGATATTGGTATTTTTATGAGAAGACCAAAACAGTTAAACTATATTCAAAAAAAATTAGTTGATATTAAATATTATGTTTATGGGTCTAATAAATATTTAGAAAAATTTGGAATGCCAAAAACAATTGCTGATTTAAATAAACATAAGTTTATTTCTTTTGGAAAAGGCGCACCTTCACCAGTTTATAATCCAGACTGGGCATTAAAACTGGGAATGAGTGATGGAAAAAAAAGGAAAACTGTTATGAAAGTAAATAGTGTTATGGGCTTACTTTTAGCAGTAGAGTCTGGGGTAGGGTTAGCTGCTTTACCAGAGTATTTAGTATCTAACTCAACTAATGTGATCAAGGTATTACCTAAGTCTGAAGGACCTATTACTGAAGCTCACTTTGTTTATCCTCAATCATTAAAAAATACTGCAAGAGTTCAAGCTTTTAGGAATTTCTTATTTAGTAAAATAGGTGATTGGAAATAATTATCTCCCATCCAATTAAATTAAAATTTTCAATCATAAAATAATCCTTTACAACTGCGTCAATATATGCGATTGATAATCATTCTCAATGAGAATAATTCTCATTCGCAAATCAATAAGGGCAAAGAAAAGTATATAATGAAAAAAATAGCGATATTGGGAATGATTTTATCATTCTTTACCAATTTAAGTTTTGCAGCTGAAGTAAATGTTTTTAGTGCAAGGCATTACGACTCAGATATTCAACTTTATAAAAAATTCACAGAAAAAACTGGCATTAAAGTAAATGTGGTATCAGGAAAAGATAAAGCTCTTCAAAAAAGAATAATTGAAGAAGGAGATGACTCTAAAGCAGATATTTATATTACAGCTGATGCAGGAAGATTGGGTGAATTTGATGCTAAAGGAATGTTTCAAAATTCAATGACTTCCAAAATCAAAACTGCTGTTCCAAAAAACTTTAGATCTACTAACTGGACTGGCATAGCAAAGAGAGCAAGAATTATGTATTACTCACCAGAGAGAGTTACTGCTAATGAATTAAATGGTATGACTTATGAAGGGCTTGCGGATCCTAAATGGAAAGGCAGAGTTGTTATAAGAAAATCAAATAATATTTACAATCAATCACTTGTTGCTTCATTAGTTAAAAATAATGGAAAAAAATCTACTTGTGAATGGTCAAAAGGTGTTGTTGCTAATATGGCAAGAGACTCAAAAGGAAATGACAGGGCTCAAATACTAGCAGTTGCAGCAGGAGAGGCTGATTTAGCTGTAGCAAATACTTATTACTTAGCATTAATGTTGTCAGGACAAAAGGGAGAAGAACAACAAGCAGCAGCAAAAAAAGTATTACCGTTTTTTCCAAATCAAGGTGATAGAGGAACTCATATGAATATTAGTGGGGGTGGAGTATTAAAAAATGCACCAAATCCAGAAAATGCAAAAAAACTTCTTGAGTTTTTTTTAACCAAGGAAGCACAGGAACATATTGTTAATAATACTTTTGAATATCCTATGATAGATGGTGTTGAACCACATGACTTAGTTAAACAAATGGGTATTGGCTTTAAACAAGATTTAAATACAAAAGTTGTTAATTATCAAAAAAATCAAGCAATAGCATTAGAATGTATGCTTTCAGCTAAGTGGAAGTAAATAATAATGATTAGTATTTATTTAAGAAAAATAAATATTTGGTATTTAAGTTCATTGTTAATTTCGATTGCTGTTGCAATACCTATTGTTACTGTATTTTCTAGCTTTTTTGATAGTACTAGTGATTATTCTGATATTATTAAGAATACATTTCTTTACGATTATTTGATTAATTCTTTCTCTTTATTGTTTGGCGTATTATTTTTAACTTTTACAATTGGAGTATCAAGTGCCTACTTAGTTTCATTTTATAAATTTACAGGATCAAATTTCTTTAAGTGGGCATTAATTTTATCTTTTGCAGTACCAGCTTACATTTATGCTTATTCATTGACAGCTTTTTTTGAAAATTATGGAACAGCATTTACAATTTTAAAAAATTTATTTGGTGAAGGTGATTATAATTCTAAAATACCAAAGTTTGATGGTATGATAGGAGCCATAGTTGCAATTTCATTTTCGTTATTTGGATATGTCTACGTATTAACAAGAGCATCTTTTCATTATCAGTCTCAAAATTTAATAGAACTTGGAAAAAACCTAGGTTTTAATAAACAAAAATCTTTTTTTAAAATAATTCTACCCTCAGCAAGACCAGCAATAGTTGCAGGATTATCGCTTGTTGCAATGGAAACACTGTCTGATTTTGGGTCGGTATCGTTTTTTGGAATATCAACACTTACAACAGGAATATATAATGCATGGATCTCATTTGACGATCTTGCATTAGCAAATCAATTATCTTTTTATCTTTTAATTTTTATACTTGGGTTATTTGTATTAGAAAATTTATCTAGAAAAAAAGCACAATATCATTCACCAACTAGAGGTGGATTTAAAAAAAAGTCATTAACAAAATTACATGGTTATAAAGCTTTCTTCGCTTTTTCTTTTTGCTTTTTAATTTTTTTTATAAGTTTTTTATTTCCTGTTTTACAAATGCTTTATTGGACAATTATTTTCCCAAAACACTTAATAGATTTAAATCTCATTAGTTTATTTTCAAATACAATAATCTTAGTTTTTTTATCAAGCTTCGTTTTAATTAGCTTTGCTTTTATTTCAAATTATGGAAACAGATTATCTAGAAGTAAGTTTTTAGAAATTTTAACTACTTTTTCAATCTCAGGTTATGCTATACCAGGAATAATCTTAGCTGTAGCATTTATCACATTTATTTCTTGGTTTGATAATAGCATTGTAAGTTTTTTTGATATTAAAAACATTAAACCAATTTTTATAGGTTCAATTTTAGGTTTGGTTATTGTTTATTTTATAAGATTTTATTCATTGGCAAGTAATGGAATTAAATCTGGATATTTAAAGATAAGTTATTCAATTGATGAAAGTGCATACTTATTAGGATATTCAAAATTTAAAACTTTCAAAAATATTCATATACCGTACTTAAAAAATTCTATTCTATTGATTGGAATTTTGATTTCTATTGAGATCATAAAAGAGTTACCAATTACACTTATAATGAGACCGTTTAATTTTGAAACATTTGCAACACAAGCATATATTTATGCTTCTCAAGATTTACTTGAAGCTGCTGCTGCACCTTCATTATTCCTAATTCTTATTGCAAGTTTCTTTATTTTAATTACATCTAGATATATTCTTAAGGATTAACTTTTTTATGTCACAAAACTTTTTAGAAATTGAAAATGTTACTTTTGCCGCAAGTGATAAAAATAAAGTTAACAATGTTTCATTAAATATTGAAAATGAAGGGGATATTATTTGTTTATTAGGACCTTCTGGAATTGGCAAGACAACAATTTTAAGAACTATAGCTGGCCTTGAAAAAATTCAATCTGGGAAAATTTCATTAAAAAATAAAACTATATCTTCTAAAGATATTCATGTTGAACCAGAAAATAGAAACATTTCTCTAGCATTTCAGGATAATTCACTTTTTCCTCACTACAATGTTTTGCAAAACATTCAATTTGGAGCTGAAAGAAATAAAAAAAAGAAAAAAGACTTAACTATTAATGAAGTTATAAAATTTCTTCATTTAGAACATGTAAAAGATAAATTTCCTCACCAAATTAGTTCAGGAGAAGCCCAAAGAGCTGCATTAGCAAGAGCGCTACTTTCAAAGCCAGATTTACTTTTGTTAGATGAGCCATTATCAAACGTAGATCAAAGTTTTAAAGAAGAAATTCAAGTTAAACTGAAACAAGTTTTAACTGATCTTAAAATTACAACCATAATAGTAACTCATGACTCTTACGAAGCATTTTATCTTGGAAGTAAGTGTGGAATAATTTTAGACAGTCAATTGAAGCAATATGATGACCCTTATAATGTATATCATTTTCCAAATTCTGTAGAGGTAGTAAATTTTTTAAATAGAGGAATCTTAATTCCAGCAAAAGTTACGGGTGAAAACAGTTTAGAAAATCAAGATTTAGGGACTATCAATGGAAATTTTACTAAACATTATCCAAAAGGCTCTGATGTTCAATTATTATTACAACCCGAAGATCTGGAGCACGATGATCAGAGCAATTTGAAGTTAGAAGTTGTTGATAGAAAATTTAGAGGTACTAATTTTATCTACACTTTAAAAACAAGTAGTGATTTGTTAATACCAGTTTTTGTGCACTCCCATCACATGCATCAACATGAAGTTGATGAAAAATTTGGTATTAAAAGACCAATTAATATTGATCACATAGTTTGTTTTTAATAAAACAATAAGATGCTTTCAAAAAAACAATTATTTACCAAGGGTATGGTGGATATTTCTCCACACATGTTATCTGTAATTCCTTTTGGTATTATTTGTGGCGCAATTGGAGTTGAACTTGGTTTTAGTCCATATTTAGTCTATGCAATGTCATTCATTATTTTTGGAGGAGCTTCACAAATTGTGTTTCTACAGGTACTTTCAGGAGGAGCATCCAGTTTAGTTGCTGTTACCTCGGTCGGGATTATCAATTCAAGACATTTATTATACGGCGCAGTATTATCTGAATATTTGGAAAAACTATCCTTTATAAAAAAGCTATTAATATCTTATTTAATTGTAGATCAAGGTTTTGCTGAGTCTAATAAATTTTTTAAAAAAAATAAAACAGAACAACATCTCCATTACCATTTGATTGGAACAGGCTGCACAATGTGGATTTGTTGGCAAATTGCAACACTCTCAGGTATTATTTTAGGATCATTTGTGCCTGAAGAGCTTGGATTAAAATTCACAATACCGCTGACTTTTATAGCTATTGTTGTTCAAGATTTAAAAAAAATTGATCATTTAATTGTTATGATCACTTGTGGCTTAAGTTCGTTGTTATTTTTTGATGCACCATTTAAGTCTTACATAATTATTGCACCAGTCATTGCTCTTTTTGTAGCTTTATTAATAACGAGATTAAAAAAATGACTTGGTTGTCAATTATCATCGCTGGAATACTAACTTATTTCACTAGAATGACTATGATTGCCTTAATAGATAGAGATATGTTGGGAGATAAAATCAAAGCTGTTTTGGAATATGTTCCTTCAGCAGTATTTCCTGCAATAATATTTCCAGCAATTTTTATCAATGATTATGGGGCATTTATAGAAATGAATGATCCTAAAATTTTTGGAGCTATTGTTGCAATTATTGTTGGTTATTTTTCAAAGAATATTATTGCAACTATTTTATCTGGATTGATTTCTTATTGGTTTTTAATTTTTGTTGTATTTAGTTAGCACCTAATTGTATATTTCTACTGACGTTGATGTCTATTAATTGAGGTTTAGGCAAATTTAACTTCGACATTAAATCGATATATTCACCTTCATTTTTTACTTGCAGTCTTGGGTTATACTTTTTTTCATTTCCAATTGTACTTGAAAACTTACCGTTATAATCGTGTCCAGGATAAACCAAGGTTTCCTCTGGTAATTTTAAAAGATTATTAAATAAAGAATTGTATGCATCTTTTGAACTTCCATTTTGAAAATCTGTTCTACCAGTCCCATTTATTAAAAGTGTATCTCCAGTAAATAGATAATTGTTTAATAAAAAACTATAACTGTCTGACGTGTGACCAGGTGTATACATTGATTTAATCTTTAAGTTATCAATATTAATAATTTCTTGATCTTTAACTTTAATTTCAACAGTATCTGCAGGTGTGTGTTCTCCCATAATGGTAGTACAATTAGTAGCTTGCTTTAATTTTGAGGCACCTGTGATATGATCTGCGTGAATATGAGTATCAATTACTTTTACGAGTTTAAGATCTAGCTGTTTAAGTATGCTGATATAATCTTCAACATTTTCTAAAACAGGATCTATAATGATAGCTTCGCGACCTTTTGCCGAAGCAATTAAATAAGTATAAGTTGAGGTTTTTGTGTCAAATACTTGTTTAAAAATCATATAAGCATAATATCAAATAATAATGAATACCTCTACATTTGATTGGATGTGTAAGCATACATGGAAAAGGAGTGCAAAAAATACCATGTGGTGTGTGATTGGCTGTTCTATAGGAGACTTCGGAACTATTTTATTTTTTCAACTTTCAAAAATTCCTTTTCCTGTTCTGGGTATCATGATTTTAGCAATTATTAACGGCTTAATTACAAGTATAATTTTAGAAACAATTATTTTAATAAATCAAAATTTTAAATTCCAAAATGCTCTTAAAACAGCAATGGGTATGAGCTTTATTTCAATGATTAGTATGGAAATAGCAATGAATTTTACGGATTATGTTTTAACTGGTGGAGCCATGTTAACTTGGTGGGTTATACCAATTATGTTATTCGTAGGTTTTTTGACACCATGGCCATATAACTATTGGCGATTAAAAAAATTTGGAATTGCTTGCCACTAACATTATAAAAAAATATTAAGATAATGCTTAATAAGAATTTAATTATATTAACTATTTGCCAAGTTTTTTCATTTACGGCGCCACCAATTACAGTTTTTATAAGTGGGATTGTTGGTTTAAAAATTTCTCCAATAGCTTCATTGGCAACACTTCCAACATCTTTATCAATTGTAGGTACAGCTGTATTTTCATTTTTTGCAGCAAAAATAATGAGTAAACTTGGTAGAAAAAAAGGGTTTATATTATCATCAACATACTCGAGTTTAGCATCACTACTTGGTGCTTATTCAATTTATACAGAAAATTTTGTTCTATTTTGTATTTCATGTTTTGTAATCGGCACAGGGATTGCATTTACCCATCAGTATAGATTTGCAGCAGCTGAAACAGTTGAAAAAAATGAAAGTTCAAGAGCAATTTCAATTTTATTACTTGCAACAATTCTTTCTGCTTTAATTGGTCCTAATGTTGCAAACTTTACAAAAGATATAATTTCAGATCATCTTTACACAGGATCTTATATTTCTTTAGCTGCATTAACCGTTATGCCTGTTTTTTTATTAATCTTTTATAGAACAGATGAAAATCCAAAACCTAAAGAAAACACAGGTGGTAGTCAAAGGTCATATTTTGAGTTATTACAAAATCCAATTATTCTTCAAGCTATAATTACCGCTGCTTTTGCTTATTCAATAATGTCATTTATTATGACTGCAACCCCAATCAGTATGTATAAAATGCATGGATTTACATTAGGCTCAACCAGCATTGTTATTCAATCCCATATAATAGGAATGTTTTTACCATCTTTGATTACAGGAACATTAATAAAAAAATATGGACATTCTAAAATAATTTATTCTGGAGCTTTAATTTATTTGATTTGTATTCTTTTAAGTTTTTACGATCAAACATTCATAAATTATTTAATCGCACTTGTATTATTAGGTGTTGGATGGAATTTTTTATTTATAGGAGGTACTAGTTTATTGGTACTTTGTTACAAAGAAAGTGAGAAATTTAAAGTACAAGGTTTTAATGATGTGTTAGTTTTTTCAATACAATCTATTGCAAGCCTTACTGCAGGATATTCAATTTTAAAATTTAGCTGGAATGAAATTAATTTAGCATGCATACCTCTGATAATATTAATAATTTTAGTCTCTATAAGAGCCGATCTATACAAAAAAAACTTATCTTCTGTTAAATCTTAAATAAATTCTATCTAGATAATAAAAAAGAGATCCTGCTCTTAAAATCATAAAAATACAAAGCGAAATCCAAACTCCTGTATTAGAAAAATACTTTGTTAAGAAAATAGAAATTATTAAATAAACAAATACCGAAAAAATCATTGCATTTCTAAGCTCTTTTGTTTGTGATACCCCAATAAAAATTCCATCAAATTGATAACAAAATGAAGCAATAAAAGGCAAAATTATAAGCCAAATTGCGAATTGAGAGCTTAAAATTCTAATTTCCTCAATATCAGACATTAAATTTATGACATATTTATTTATAAAAAAATAAACAATTGAAATCATTAAACCAGTGATAGAGCTTAAAATAAAAGAATTTTTAACGATAGTTTTAAATAGCTTTAAATCTCTTCTGCCTAAAGAATATCCAACCATACCTTCGGTGGAAAATGCGTAAGCATCTAAGATAAATGCTGATAAAAAGACAAGATTAATCAAAATTGCATTTGCAGCAATATAATCCTCTCCAATTTGTGTTCCAAGATAAGTAAACCATAAAAATGAAAAAGTAAGCAGAATAGTTCTAACAAATATATTAAAATTAATATTAAAAATATTTTTAATCTTATGAATATTAATCAATTCTTTTAAATCAATTATAAGATTCGTATATTTTGAAAGGTAATAAAAAGTATAAATCAAAAAAATTAATGAAGTAGTAATTGCTGAATATAAGGTTCCATAAGCAACTCCTTTGATGTTAAGATCATATTTTGTTACAAACAAAATACTTAAAAAGATATTTAAAATTGAAAAAAAACCAATTGCAAGGCTTGAGATTTTAGTTTTTTGCAATCCAATAAATAATCCGGTAATAATATAAAGAGTTAATTCACCTGGTGCAGAATAAATTCTAATCTTAAAATAATGGGTATAAAATTGCTGCGTTAGTTCTGATAAATCAAAAATTTTTAAACTTAAGTTAAGAATATAATACTGTGAAATTATAATTAATAATGAGATTGCAAAAACAAATAACAAATTTCTTAAAACAATATTTAAAATTTCTTTATAATTGTTTTGCCCATGAGCTTGTGAAACCATGCCAACTGTTCCCATTCTCAAAAAACCAAAAGACCAAAAGATCATTGAAAATAAATTTGCTGCAACAGATGTAGCAGAAAGGTAGGAAAGATTTCCAAGATTTCCCATTAAAGCAGTATCAATAATCCCAACCATTGGTATTGCTAAATTTGCAAAAAAGATTGGTACAGATAATCTTAGAATATACGAGACCGATGATGTTTGCATTTAAGAAATGTGTTTTAGTATATTTCTAGCAGGAATAGTTTTTTTAATCCAATTTACTGGTATACCTTTTTGTCCATTTAGAGCAGCAAAGTATGCACCAACAAAATTTGCTCTAGAACAATTACATCCACCAGCTTTTATTAATTTGATCACAGCTGATTTATAGTTTTTTGAATTAAGGATTGCATGAATTGATCCCAAAAATGTTCCAGGATAGCTACAAGCTTTCCCGTATTTTTTTACAGTTTGAATGTGCGGTTTTTTTACATCTTTAATAATTTTTTTTAGATTTAAAACAACATCTTTAAAATATTTATTAGATTTATTTTTTCTTACAAAAGATCTTACAGGATCTTTTATTCCATCTGCAGCAAACTTAATTATCTCTAGTTTTGCTAAAGCATACTGCTCACTAATTTTGGTATTAGCTACACTTTTAATAACTTTTTTTATATTTGATATATTTTGATCATATAAATAGTAGGGTAAAGCTGCGCAAAAACCATCAGACTCATTAACTTTTTTGCCTCCAGTAATATTTTTTTTTGATTTAATATTTTCAATAGTTTCTAAGATATTTTGATGAATCCAAGGACCCAACACTGGTTTGGTCCATTTAATTTTTTTATATTTTTTACGTAAATTTAGATTTTTCCAATATTTAGATCCAGGGCCAAAGTTTTTAACAATATTTCTTTTAAATATTTTTATAATATTAGATTGATTTTTGCTCTCCAATATAGATTTAAACATTACCTGTGCCACGTCATTATATCCAGAAACTCTACCGGTTTTAATGTTATAAAATGGACATCTATTTTTATTAAGAAAGGTAATGTTTTTTTTATTCTTAATATATGCTTTTAATTTTTTTGGATCATATACCCAGTGCAAAGGTCTTGATGCTGCATCTGCAACAGTTGCCCCTAAAAATATATGATAACCAAGACTCATTTGTTACTAATACTTTATTTAATATAAAGTTAAAATGATTAATATGAATTATGAAATCAATTAAGAATTGGGACAACAAAACATGGCTATCATCAAATAAATATATAAATTTATTTAATAAATTCTTAATTAAAAATACCAATCTAAATTCGGAGTCAAAAATATTAGATATTGGCTGTGGCAGAGGAAAAATTTTAGGAAATCTCTCAAATAAATTAAAATTACTTAATAAGCCTATAGGTTTAGATATAGAAAATCACAAAGATAAAAGTAAAAAAATAATTTTTAAAAAGATTGATGCATTATCATTTGTGTCACAAACAAAAATCATTTTTGATTTAATTTTAATTAAACAAACAATTCATTTATTTAAAAAAGATCAAGCAAAAAAACTTCTGTCTATTTGTAAAAGTAAACTCAATCCAAAGGGAAAAATTATAATTTTTAGTTTAGATCCTAGTAAAAATGAAATACCCACATTTCAATTAATGAAAAAAAAATTGAAGAATTCTTTAAAAAAAGATGAAAAACTATTTAATTTAATCTTTAAAAATCAAAATAAAATTATTACTAAAAAATTTGTTTTTAATGCTCAAATCTCAAAAACAAAATATATTCAAATGATTAAAAATAGATATATCTCGACCTTACTTAATTTCACGAATAAACAATTAAATAATGGTTTAATAGAAATTAAAAAGGATTATGGAAAAGTATTAAAATTTAAAGATAGATTAGTTTGCTATATTTTACCAAAATGATTAGATCATTTTTTTTAATAAATTATCACTAAAAAATAATTTATGAGTAACTACTGCAAGTATATGAATTATAATTAGAGCAACTAATATATAGTTTGAAATGACATGAATATTGTAAAATAACTCACCTAATTGAAAATTATCTTGAATTTTAATTTTCTTAAAAATGACTGTTAGAGTTTCACCATTAAATAGTTTTTTTAGAATTCCAGAAATAGTGATTGATAGAATTGTCACATACAACAACACATGATTTAGTTTAGCTAAAAATTTTTGACCTTTAAATACACTTGGTCCTAACTTAGGTGTCGGATTAAATATTTTATAGGTTAACCTTAAAATTACTAAGTAAAATATAGATAAACCAATAACAACATGGATATTTTCTAAATTTAATCTTTCCGTTCCATAGTCTAAATCTACTAAATAAAAGCCAAGTGGAATTTGTATAAAAAGTAATATCGCACTTACCCAATGCAATGATTTTGAAATTAAACCATACTCTGTTAATGTGTTTTTAACATGCATAGTTTAATTAAACATATTGCTAAGGGTATTGGTATCTCTTTGTTTTTAATAATTTCAATACTTATTACCACCCAAGCACATTCTGAACAATCAGCTGAAGATATAATTAAAAATAGAAAAGCTTTGTTTAGTAAAAATTATAATACAGCAAAAAAAGTTCAGTCTCTTTCATCAAGTGGTGATTTTGATGAAGCAAAAAAATTAATGCTTGAAATGAGTGAAAACTATAAAACTTTAATTGAATTATTTCCTGATAATACTAAGGAAGGATTTAAAACAGAGGCAACTCCTTTAGTGTGGGAAGAAAAAGATAAGTTTAATTCTTTAATGAAAAAATCTTCTAACGACATGATAGAATTAGCATCTGTTATTGAAAATTCAGATAATATCAGAGGATCATTAGGCCAACTAATGTGGGGCAATTGTAAAGCTTGTCATTCAAAATATAGAGCAGAACATTAATTTTTTAATAGTTTAAATTTTTTGTAATTCAATGATCCCTAAAAAAATTAAAGAACATCTAGATAATTACATCCATCAGGAAGTCTATGTGCAAATAGCAGTAATAAAAGGTAAGGAAAAAGTATCTAATAAAGCTGCGATTAATAGTTATTTTGATTCAAATCATTTTAGAGATTTATCTGAAGGAAGACCTTATGATCATTTTATCGATGGATTAAGTGATAAGTGTTTAATTAAATTAATTAATTCACCCATGAAAGATAAAGAAACAGATGATGAGGTAATAAAAGAACTTCAAAAAAAACTTAAAAAATTGAGTCATGAAGAGCTAAAAAACACTTTCTGGGAAATAGAAACTGGAGAATTTGTAAACAATAATCAGATTAAAGAACTAGAACAAGAAAGAGATCAAATGATTGAAAGTTTGAGTCTTAAAAATAAAGACAATGTCCATAAAGTTCTAATTGAATTTTGCAGAAAATATGAGGAATTGTGCATTGTTAAATATCCTGATGCACCTTTACCATTAGAAATATTAAAATCGATTAATTAAATTATTAAAGGGTTCGCTCTTTAAGATAAGTCCTAAAGAGCTCCCTTATTCAGCCTCTTTGGCTTTTAAATCCGTTTGGATTTTTTTAGTTTGTTTTATGGATTGTTTCTTCAGCTAAGTATCAGGTGGTGTAAGTTTTAACATAATGACCTCCTTGATATAAAGGTAATTATTATAAATTAAATTTCAATTTATTTATTTAGTTTTTTTGAAAATATATTTCTTGAATACAACCTAGTGCTTTAGTAGATTTCCGGTAACTTAATTAATTCTTCTTAAATTATTTTTTATCAATTAATTCACTAATAAAATTTTCTCCGTAGCCATCGTCAACTGCTTTTTGAAAATAATTTTTGTTATCTTCTGCAATTTTTTCAGCTTCAGGAAAATCTTTTAAAAGGTCTTGAATGTAAGTTAAATCTTTAACTGAATTAGACGCTGTGAATTTAAATCCTGTAGAGTCTCCTTTAAGTAATGCTTCAAAAACTCTAACAAGTGCAGCTGAATTCCCAGAACCAAGTTTGGCTACATCAAATAATTTTTGCAAATCTAAATCAAATTTTTTAGCAGCTTTTGCCATATGGTTAATTAAAGCAGCATTTCCAAGTGTTAAAAAATTGTTTAAAAGTTTTGATTTTGCACCCATTCCAACTGAACCAAAGTGAAAATAATTTTTACAAAAAAGTTTTAAATATGGTTCTGCTAGTTTGAAATTAGCATCTGTTGCGCCAACAATTCCACCTAGCACACCTTCCTCTGCTTGAACAGGGCCTCCCATTACAGGACATTCAATATAATTTATATTGCTTGATTGATAAATTTTTTCAGTCTCGATTGATCCTGTTTTATTGTGGGTTGTAATATCAATGATTAGTGTTTTTTCATCTAAAATCTTAGATAATTTTGTAGCAATTTCTTTTGCAATAGGAGTATTTGTTACACACTTAACTAAAACATTTAGTTTTTTCTCTTTAAATTCTTCAAAGGATTTTACTTCTGTTGCACCCTCAGAAACTATTTTTTCAATAGGTTTTCTATTCTTATTAGCAATTACAAATAAGCTGTTTCCTTTTTCTAAAATATTTTTAGCTATTCCATAGCCCATGTATCCTACACCGATAAAACCCACATTACTCATATAATGAAGTTTACATGATAAATGATTATGTATAAAGTTTATTTATGAAATACTTATGTGCGTTGAGAGATTTATTAATAAGTCTTGTTGCATCTACTATTATTATCTATGCAATAAATATTATTGCTGGTTTTGGTGGTGCGGATTATGTGTTTAGCCATGGAGAAACTTTTATAGTTTGGATACTAATGGCAATACTAGTTAATAATTGTTTAAAAAAATAAATTAGATATTAAATTTTCTTTTTAAGTGTCTTAATTTTCCTTCGGTACTGTCGTAATCGATATAACATCCTTGTAAAAATCTATTTCCTTCTTTCACTTCGTATGATGTTCTTCCATGAAGTAACCTATAATTATCCATCATCATTAAATCTTTTGGAGCAAGCTTAAACTCTATTCTGTATTTCTCAGAGTTATACATTTGAGATAATTTTTTGCGTGCTTTATAATATAAATCTAATTTTTCTTTATCTAACATTGGCACATAGTCTAATCGTGGACTAAATCTTACTTGTTTAAAATTTTTATTATCATCAAGTTTAATTAGTTCTGACCAATCTTCTAAAACAACATCTTTATCAATAAATTTAAATCTAACTTTAACCTCAGATAAAATCTTATAGAAATCTAGATTTTGTTTTTTTAAATCCTCTGTAACTGTAAAACCATCTACTAATGTGGATAGTCCACCTGTAACTTCACTTACAATACAATGAAGCAGCTGAATACATGGAACAGGGTTACGATAAGGATTGTCTGTATGAGGTGATAACTCTAAAGAAGTGTATGCAAGATCGTTTGGATCTGGTTTTGATCTAACATCAAAATACTCTCCAAAATTTGTCCTCCTGACACTTCCAATTGAATTAGCAAATTTTACAATGAAATTATCCTCTGTAGGAATATTTTTGATGATCACAAATCCATATTTGTAGAAAGAAACAAGTAAGTCATGCATTTCTTTGCTATCAAAAAAACCATCTTGATATTCAAAATTTTTTATATTTTCTAAAGTTGAATTCCATTTAATTTTAGGAATAGATCTTATAACTGTATCTTCATTTGAAAATTCTAAGGCTAATTTATCAATATCTAATTTAGATTTAATGCCATCATTAAAGTCTATTTCAAGAAATTGTTCATTAATAGTTGCTGTATTTATAGATATTTCGCTACTTAATGTTGTTGGATCGAATAGTCTTTGTTGAGTGCCTTTGTCTAAAAATTCCTCACCATCAACTCTTTCTCTTAACCAGAAAGGGTGAATTTCTTTTTTGACAGAACCATTATTGAAATAAACTTTATTTTCAGTTAGCTCAATTTTCATAAGTAAAATTAAGAATTATTTAAATTTTAACTTTATTCAACATAAATAAAATAGTATGAAATAAAAGTGGATCAATTTAATTCAAAAAACTACCCAATTTATGCTAATTTTTTAAACAAGTTAGCAAAAGATCTAACTAAGTTTTATTATAAGAAGTTAGACAAACCTTTTAAGATATCTAATAAGCTAAAAGGTAAGGGATATGACCCAGTAACTACTTCAGATAAAGCATTTGAAAAATTTATAAGATCTGAAATTTCTAAAAAATTTCCAAACCATCAAATTATAGGTGAAGAGTACGGTCATAAAAATACTAAAAGCAAATTTTCTTGGGTAATTGACCCTATTGATGGAACAAGATCATATGTTGTGGGAAATCCAAGTTGGAGCAATCTAATTTCTCTTAATTACAATGGTGAGCCTGTTTTGGGATTGGCTAATTTTCCAAAAATGAAAAAATATTACCTAAATATTAACAAAAATACCGCCTACGTTTTTGAAAATAATAAAAAAAGAAAACTTAAAGCAAATGTTAAAGTAAATTTTGCAAATGCAAAATTAGCTGCAGCGTTTCACAATACTTTATCTTTAAAGCAACAATCAAAAATTAGTAAGTTCATTAAACGTATGCAATTTCCATGTTTTGATGCACTTACTTATTGTCAGTTAGCTGAAGGTAGACTTGAACTGGTTGCACAATGTGCAAACAAGATTTGGGATATTCATCCTATTATGCCAATAGTAAGAGCTAGTGGAGCAATAGTAACAACTTGGGATAATAAAAACCCTGTAGTGGGTGGAAATATTATTGTTTCTAACAATATGGCTAATCATAAAAAAATTCTAAAATTATTAAAACCTGTTTCAAAATGATTCCTAAAAAAGCTCAAGAAATTTTAGATTTTTGGCTTAAAGAAACTCCTGCTGAAAAAAGATTTAAGAAAGATGAAGTGTTTGATAAAACTATAAGAGATAAGTTTTTAAATGATTATGAACTTGCAAGTCAAAATGAGTATGATGATTGGCAAGATCAGCCAATGAGTGCTCTTGCTCTAGTTATTCTTTTTGATCAATTCTCAAGAAACATGTTTAGAGACGATAAAAAAGCTTTTGCACAGGATCATAAAGCAAGATTAGTTGTAAATGATGCGGTTTATGCAGGTTATCTTGAATCTATGAACGAAAGTGAAAGATTTTTTATGATTTTACCCCTTATTCATAGTGAAGAGATAACAGATCACGATATGGCTTACTATTTACTTAATAAATATCTAAGAGAGCATGAAGGATATGTTCAAATAAAGAAATTTTGGAAAGATCACACAAAAGCAATTCAATTATTTCATAGATATCCTCATAGAAATAAAGTGCTTGGCAGAGAGTCTACTGAAGAAGAGGTGGCTTTTTTAAATGGTCCTAATTCATCCTGGTAATCGTGAATTTAAAACATGTTTATAAAATAATTGATAATATTGAGCTTGAAAAAGCAAAATTATCAGGGGAATACCTTGGCTCTGCTAAAGATATACAAGATGGATACATTCATTTTTCAGGTCAAGACCAAGTAACATCTACTCTTAAAAAATATTATTCAGGAATAGAAAACCTAATATTATTAAAAGTTGAAACACTTAAATTAGATCATTTAGTTTGGGAACAAGCATCTGATGGTAATTTTTTCCCTCATTTATATTCCTCGCTTGATTTATCTAATGTAGTAAATGAATTTGAAATAACTTTAGATAAAGATGGCACACACAAGCTACCAGATACACTCTAAGTATTTTTCTTACTAATAGTAGATACCTAAAACATTCAACACAACATACAGTGACAGATTCAATCAAAAATTGAAAAAAAGATTTATTAAAATAGACACGTGCTCTGATTAGTAGTTAAATTCAATAATGGCTATTAAACGAAAAAAAGTAGCAAAAAAAAAGACTAAGAAAAAAAAGACTAAATTAGTCAAAGTTTCCAAAAAAAAAACAAAAAAAAAAAAAAAA
>Ga0209715_1001180_pt1 | contig 21506 bp, 12 predicted proteins | sample COGITO_mtgs_1205_2_FD_184809 | JGI IMG/M metagenome (GOLD analysis project Ga0209715, IMG submission 184809) | Pelagic marine microbial communities from North Sea - COGITO_mtgs_120503 (SPAdes) (version 2) | ecosystem: Environmental > Aquatic > Marine > Epipelagic ... | reverse complement strand
ATAGCATGCAGATTCCCCAACATAGGTGTTGGTAATCATTTCAGCTATTTTATATTTAATAGCTCCAAAATTAGAAATGCTTGTATTAAATTGTTTTCTTTCGTTGGCGTATTCAATAGATGTTGTAGATAACCTTCTTTGAGAATCTATTCCTGCAGCACCTAGTTTAATTCTTCCTACATTTAAGGAGTTCATTGCAATTTTAAATCCTTCACCTCTGTTTGCTAACATATTTTCTTTTGAAACAATTGTATCATTAAAAAAGACCTGTCTTGTTGAAGATGCTCGTATTCCTAATTTATGCTCTTCTTCTCCCAGTGTAATTCCATTTTCTGAATTGTTTTCAACTATAAAAGCTGTTATGTTTTTATCATTTTCAATTCTTGCAAAAACAATAAATAGACTGCAGAATCCTGCATTAGAGATCCACATTTTTTGTCCATTAATTTTATAACTTTCTCCATCATCTGATAAGGTAGCAGTAGTTTTTCCAGAATTAGCGTCACTTCCAGCGCCTGGTTCAGTTAAGCAATACGCACCAAACCATTCACCAGATGCTAACTTTGGTACATATTCTAACTTTTGCTTTTCAGTTCCATACAATGTTATTGGCATTGTTCCTATTCCTGTATGAGCACCAAAAGCTGTGCTAAAAGAGCCACTACCACTAGAAATATACTCACAAACTAACATTGTTGAAACAAAACCCATACCTAAACCACCATATTTTTCTGGAACTGAAATACTAAGAAACCCCATCTCTCCAGCTTTTCTCATTATGTCTTCGGTTAACTTATAATCCTTTTTTTCAAATCTTGATCTATATGGAATAACTTCACGATCATTGAATTCTTTTACAGAATCTCTCATCATAATATGTTCCTCTGTGAAATCTTCAGGTGTAAAGATGTTTGAGTAATTTGTTTGATGAGTAATGAATTCTGATCCGCTAATTAAGTTTTCTTTATTTATCATAATAATTAATTTAAAAATTCAAATATTCCTGCTGCTCCTTGACCAGTTCCAACACACATTGTCACCATACCAAATTTACCTTTCATATTTCTTCTTCTCATTTCATCAAAAAGTTGAACAGACAACTTAGCACCCGTACAACCCAAAGGGTGACCTAATGCGATAGCACCTCCGTTTACATTTACTATTTCTTGGTTTAATTTCAACTCACGCATTACAGCTAAAGATTGTGATGCAAAAGCTTCATTTAATTCTATTAATTCGACATCATTTTGATTTAATCCTGATTGTTTTAATACTTTAGGTACTGCTGCTACTGGACCAATACCCATGATTTTTGGTTCTACACCTGCAGCAGCATAATTAACCATTCTTGCTATTGGTTCAATATTTAATTCTTTAACCATTTCTTCACTCATCACCATCACAAAAGCTGCTCCATCGCTCATTTGTGACGAATTGCCTGCAGTCACACTGCCGTTGTTTGCAAATACTGCTCTTAATTTACTAAGTGCAGAAATGCTAGTTCCTTTTCTTGGCCCTTCATCTTTAGTAACCAAATAGTTTCTGTCAACTTTTTTTCCATTTGAATCCAAATAGGTTTCTTTAACTTTGATTGGAGCAATTTGATCTTGGAAACGATTTTCTGAAAGTGCTCTTAAAGCTTTTACATGAGATTGATATGCAAATTCATCTTGATCCTCCCTTGAAATATTAAATTGATTAGCAACAGCCTCTGCTGTATTTCCCATTCCCCAATAATAATCAGCGTGTCCTGCATTAATTGTGTTATAGTTTAGTTCAGGTTTAAATCCAGTCATTGGTACTGAACTCATACTTTCTGCTCCCCCTGCAATAATACAATCTGCCATTCCCGCTTGAATTTTTGCTGTTGCCATACCGATGGTCTCGATTCCCGAAGAGCAAAAGCGATTTACAGTCACACCAGGAACATCAACAGAATTTAAACCAATTAATGAAATAAAACGTCCCATATTCAATCCTTGAGCTCCTTCAGGCATTGCATTTCCAACAATTACGTCATCAATTCGCTTTACATCTAGATTTGGTAATTCTTTCATCATGTGTTGAATTGTTTCGGCTCCTAATTCGTCTGCACGCTTAAATCGAAATACACCTCTTGGTGCTTTTCCAACTGCGGTTCTATATGCTTTTACTATATATGCTGTTTTCATAATATTTTAATTTCTTAATGGTTTACCAGTTTTTAACATGTGCTCAATTCGTTCAATAGTTTTTCTTTCTGAACAAAGAGATAAGAACGCTTCTCTTTCAATATCTAATAAGTATTGTTCACTCACTAGTGTAGGTTCAGATAAATCTCCTCCAGCCATTACATAAGCTAGTTTATTGGCTATTTTTTTGTCGTGAGCAGAAATATATCTAGAATGTTCCATTGAATCTGTTCCAACCAAAAACATTCCTAAAGCTTGTTTTCCTAAGACTCTTACATCATTACGTTTAATAGGTTGCGTATATCCAGTCTCAGCCATTAATTTTGCGTGGGATTTAGCTATTGCAATTTGTCTTTCTTTATTTACAACAACTACATCTTTTCCTTTTTGAAGTAAACCCAAATCAAATGCTTCATATGCAGAAGTAGAAACTTTTGCCATACCTATTGTTAAGAAATTTTCTTGTAAGATATTAAGTTCAACATCGCCTTTTTGAAATGCATCAGATGCTCTTAAGGCCATTTCTTTTGAGCCACCCCCTCCAGGAATTACACCAACTCCAAATTCAACTAAGCCCATATAGGTTTCAGCTGCTGCAACTATTTTATCTGCATGTAAAGAAATTTCACAACCACCTCCTAAAGCCATCCCGTGAGGAGCAGAAATAGTTGGAATTGAAGAGTATCGCATTCGCATCATCGAGTCCTGAAAAAACTTTATGGCCTTATTTAATTCTTCATATTCTTGTTCTGCAGCCATTAAAAGTATCATTCCAATATTAGCACCAACAGAGAAATTAGGAGCTTGATTTCCAATAATTAGACCTTGAAAATCTTTTTCGGCAATATCAATTGCTTTATTTAAGCCCAATAAGACATCTTCCCCAATTGTATTCATTTTAGATCTAAATTCAAGATTTAATATCCCATCTCCAATATCTTGTAAAGAAACCCCAGAGTTTTTGAATACTTCAGAAGATTCTCTGATATTATCTAAAATTATAAAGGATTCTTGACCTGGTTTTTTTAGTTGAGTTTTTGAAGGAATATCATAGTAATAAGTAGCTCCGTCTTTGATTGTGTAAAACGATTCTTGTCCTTCTAATAACATTTCTTCAACCCATTTAGCTGGTTTTTTACCTTCAGATTTCATTAGTTTAACTCCAGCAGCTACACCAATTTCATTCCAAATTTCAAATGGTCCATGTTCCCATCCAAAGCCAGCTCTAAGACCATCATCAATTCTGTAAATTTCATCAGAAATTTCTGGTATTCTATTTTGAACATAAGCAAATAACGCCGAAAAACATTTTCTGTAGAACTTTCCGGCTAAGTCTTCACCATTAATTAATATTTCAAAACGATCACCTACATTCGCAACAGATTTTGTTAATTCTAATGTTTTAAAATTAACTTGATTTTTTGATCTGTATTTTAGAGTGTTTAAGTCTAAACACAAGATTTCTTTTTTTCTATTTGAATTTATTTCTTTCTTGTAAAAACCTTGTTTAGTCTTGCTTCCAAGCCACTTATTTTCCATCATTTGATTTACAAATTCAGGAATTTCAAACTCATGCCTCATTTCATCGTTAGGGCAATTATCTTTAACTCCATTAGCAGTGTGAACTAAGGTGTCTAAACCAACGACATCAATTGTTCTAAATGTAGCAGACTTTGGTCTTCCTATTACTGGACCAGTTAATTTATCTACCTGTTCAATAGATAAATTCATCTCTTTAACAACATTAAATAAATTCATAATACTAAAAATCCCAATTCTATTTCCAATAAAAGCAGGAGTATCTTTAGCAAGTACAGAAGTCTTTCCTAAGAATTTTTCACCATAAATCATTAAAAAATCGATTACTGATTTATCGCATTTTGGTCCAGGAATTACTTCAAATAATTTTAAATATCTGGGAGGGTTAAAAAAGTGAGTTACCGCAAAGTTTTTTTGAAAATCATCACTTCTTCCCTCGTTCATAAATTTGATAGGAATTCCAGATGTATTTGAGGTAATTAATGTCCCAGGAGTTCTATATTTTTCTATTTTTTCAAAAACTGTTTTTTTAATATCTAATCGTTCTACAACAACCTCCATTATCCAGTCAGCATCTTTAATCAAATGTAGATCGTCTTCCAAGTTGCCTGTTGTAATCCTATTAGCAAATTTTTTATTATATATAGGTGAAGGTTTTGATTTCAATGATGTTTTTAATGCATCATTAACTAATCTGTTTCGAACAACTTTACTATCTAATGTTAGATTTTTTGTTTTTTCTAAATCATTAAGTTCAAACGGAATAATATCCAATAAAAGAACTTCTACTCCTATATTTGCAAAATGACAAGCGATACCACTACCCATAATACCAGACCCTATTATTGCAATTTTATTTATTTTTCTATTTTGCATTTTCTTTATTTTCTGTAAATATTAATTTATTACCTATTAAATTATTTATTAGTTCAGAAACTTCAAAAAATGAATTGATTTTTTCTTTACTAATATTACTGTGAATTGAATCATTAAACATCAGAACACGTTCCCTTGCCTTTTCTCTGCTAGTTACTCCAAATTTTGTTAAATGGACTAAAACACCCCTTCCGTCATTAGGATTTGGTTTTCTTTTAATCAACCCTTCAAGCTCCATGGAAGATAAAATTCTAGATAAACTATTCACTCCAATTCCCATTTTAGGACCAAGAGATGTAGATGGAGTGCCTTTTTCAGGATCAATACTTAACAGAGTAAAGCCTGTAGCCATTGTAGAATTATAATTAGTCGCTTCTTCATTATACATTTTTTTTACCGCCAACCATGTAGTCCTTAAAACATAATCTATTGTTTTATCTTTCATATATTAAATTAATTGATAGTAAATCAAATATAAGTAAAATCTACTATGCATGCATAGTAAATTATAAATATTATGCATGCATAGTAAATGTATAGGAAAATAAATGTTTCTAATGAACTATTTTAACACTTTGAAGATTCTGTATTTTTGATCAGTTATTAATTTAATTATATATATACCTGAATTAAAGTTGCCAAAATCAAAAGTTCTAATATTTTTATTTACTGATAATAATTGCCCTGCAATAGTATAAATTTCTACAGTGTAATTATTAAGAGTCGTATTAATATTTAAAATATTATTTACAGGGTTTGGATATATGAACGTATTGTCTTTAATATTATTTTCGATATTAAGTTGATTTGAAAGACCGCTTATTTCAAAGTCGTCAAAATAAAATCCATCTCTTCTTCCAAAACTATTTGTGACGATTTTAAATCTTACTAAAATAGTTTCTCCTAAATAATCTGAAAGAGAAATCTTTTCTTCAACCCATGAATATTGATTTCCAGTGTAAAGAGGTTCGTTATTTGCATTTTGAAAGCTATTACCACCAATTTGTGTTAATATACCACATTGGGGAGTCCAGCTTTCTCCATTGTTAGTGGATACTTCAAATTGAACATAATCAAAATTGTTTTGAATTTCCCATTTAGCTTTAAAACTAACTTCAGCAAATGAATAGTCGTTTAAATCTATTTCATTTGAAATTGTTATGGTAGAATTTTCATTATTACTATAATTTATATTAGCAGAATCTGTAATAGAACTTGATGGACTATAATAATCTTCATTAGTTTCTTCCCATGAATCTGAATACCAATTATTCCCAAATGTTCCATCAGAGCCATTAAAAATAATTAAATTAGAGCCATAAGTTTTTGAGATCAAATATTCCTTATCAAAAACTCCATTATTTAAAATTAATTTATAAATTATATCATCTCCAGATTGAATAGATGAAGTTAAATTTACTTGAACAAAACTATTTATAGATTCTCCTAATTCCATCTGATCAAAATTCAAAGTCTGAACTTCGGTTGATATATTATTTGATACAGGTAAAAATGTAACATCAAAGTCACCATTTTCACCTAATCCTAATTTTTGAATATTGAATTCTGCTTCAAAACTATCTCCATCAACAGAGTTATCGGTTAAATCATTTATTACGGCATAATTACCAACTATTCTGGCAGCATTTAAATTCATGAACATCATTTCTTTGCATAGACTTTCAATAGTAGAGGCTGCAGGCCAAAAAGAGGATCCAATTTCTGGGGTCATTGCAAAAACTTTATCTCTAGTACCACCACTTTCTGTTGTAAGCATTCCATACATAAAATCATCACTATCTCCAGCTGCAGGATATAAATCTGAACTTAGAATATTTTGGTAACCATTATCCAATACTAAAAATTCAGAAATGTTTTCGAAGTTTTCATTATCTTCAGTAAGTTGATTGTAATCATAACCAAAAGGGTAGAGAAGAAGGTTGCTATAACTATGGTTATTTAAGGCTAATTTGAAATTATTTTGTTCTACAAAATATTTCATTGCCTTATTTTCTGATTCTGAGAAGGGTCCTGTTCCAGCATAGGTATCATAATAGATATCATTTGAAGTTCCAGCTGTATTCCACACTTCATTTCCATTTGGATCAATATATGAGTAATTTCTGTTATTATCAACTCCGTGTTCATTGAACCTGTTTTTTCTCCACATTCCACCTCCTTGAGGTTCTATAGTTTCATTGAAAATATACCCGTCAGGATTTACGCATGGAATAAAGTATAATTCAGTATTATTTACTATGTCTCTAATTTCTTGATTATCCTCATAATTTTCTAATAAGTACCACATATAAAAAATTAGTTGTTGCAAAGAAGCTGGTTCACGAGCATGATGGATAGCCGTGTATAAAATTTGGGGTTCGTCTTCATTAGCATCTGGATTATCCGAAATTTTAACATACTGAAGATATCTTCCTTCATAAGTTTGATGAGGATGTGGATTATTTGTTAAGTTATTATCTCGAACATCATTTCTAGATGAAATTAAATTTGGGTATAATTGATGCATTAAATCTAATTGTTCTAACATTTCTGAATAAGTATAAAAACCACCAAAATCACTTCCATCTTTAATTACATAATTAATTGGAGTTTCGTAGTTTTCTATCCCTTCATTTTCACAACTAGAATTTTTTAGCTCATTTCCAGAAATGTAATCCTTATGATTTGGATTATTTATATCTCTATAGTACTGTGAAACATCGTTAATTTCAATTGAATAATTTAAATCTAAATCTTCTAAAATATTTATTTCAGTTTGAGATAAATCAGTTTCAAAATATTCATTTTTTTTATGAATCCCATGATCTATGCATATACCAGAATTACTTAATTTATCTAGGTCTAAAATATTTTCATATTGTATTTTTACTCGATGATATAATTCAATATTTGAAGAGTATATATTAAAATTGAATATAAATGCTAAAAGAAATAAACTTTTTTTCATTGAGTTAATTATTTAATGCAAAAATCGAATATTATTTAATTTATTAGTACTAATAAACTGTTAAAAGATATTTATTCAAAAAATCAATTATTGATTATCCAATTTTTGGCATTTGTAAAAGCTTCAATCCAAGGAGATACTTCGTCGTTTCTGTTTTCAACATAGTAAGCCCAGTTCCATTTAAATATTGATCTTTCTATATGAGGCATTGTTACTAAATGTCTCCCAGAAATATCACACAACATAGCTGTATTATAGTCAGATCCGTTTGGATTAGAAGGGTAGTTGTTATAACTATATTTAGCTACAATATTATAGTTTTCTTCCTTAAGAGGTAATTTAAATTTACCTTCTCCATGACTAATCCATACCCCTAAATTTGAGCCTTCCATTGAAGATAGCATTATAGAATTGTTTTTTTGAATTTTTACAGAGGTAAAAGCACTCTCATGTTTCTTAGAATCATTAAATGTCATTTTGCCATGATTTTCATGCTCAGGATTAATTAAATCTAATTCCATAAATAATTGACAACCATTACAAATACCAATCGAGAGAGTGTCTTTTCTTTTCATGAAATTTTTTAACGAAGATTTAGCTTTTTCATTATACTTAAAAGCTCCTGCCCATCCTTTGGCAGATCCAAGAACATCTGAATTAGAAAAACCTCCTACAGTACCTATAAATCTAATATCTTCTAAGTTTTCTCTTCCAGAAATTAGATCTGTCATGTGTATATCTTTGACATCAAAACCTGCTAAGTACATAGCGTTAGCCATTTCTCTTTCACTGTTACTACCTTTTTCTCTAATTATTGCTGCTTTTGGCCTGTTAATTGAAGAGTCAATTACAGGAAGAATTCCATTAAATTTACTTGGGAAAACAAACTTTAGAGGTTGGTTTTTAAAATTATTAAACCTTTCAATTGCCAAGTTGTTAGATGTTTGTTTTTTATCAAGTAAAACAGATGTACTGAACCATTCATCTCTAAACTCACTGATTTTTAGGTCTATATTTTCATTAAAATTTTTAATATTTAAATTATCTGACTTTGAAGTTTTTCCAATTTTAAAAAACTCAATATTATCTTTTTTGAAATAATCTTCTATAGAATCATCTTTTGATTGAATTACAAGACCTGCATTTTCTGAAAATAATAATTTTATTGAATCCTCTTCATTTAAACTATCTAAAACTAAATCAGCACCAACGTTATTATCAGAAAAACACATTTCACATAATGTAGTTATCAATCCTCCAGCAGAAATGTCGTGTCCCGCTACAATTAAATCTTTAGCTATTAAATTTTGAACTGTATTAAAAACCTTTACAATAAATTCAGCACTAATAACAGAAGGTGTTTCATTTCCCACTTTGTTTAATGTCTGAGCAAAGGAGCTACCTCCAAGCTTAAATTTATCTTGAGATAAATTAATATAATATATACTTCCTTGATCAATCTTGAATAATGGTTCAATAACTTTAGATATATTGTTGCATTCAGCAGCAGCAGATATTATAACTGTGCCAGGCGCTAGAACTTCTTTTGTTGGATATTTTTGCTTCATGGATAAAGAATCTTTTCCAGTAGGCACATTAATTCCTAGTTCTATTGCAAATTTCGATATTGATTCTACGGCATCATAAAGTCTACTATCTTCTCCTTCATTATTACATGGCCACATCCAATTTGCAGATAATGACACACCTTTAAGACCTTTCCTTAAAGGAGCCCAAATTATATTACTTAAAGCTTCTGTAATGCTATTTCTACTCCCAGCAACAGGATCGATTAATCCAGAAATAGGTGAGTGGCCAATCGAAGTTGCTACCCCTTTTAAACTATTAAAATCTAGAGCCATCACACCACAGTTGTTAAGAGGTAATTGTAAAGGTCCTACACATTGTTGTTTAGCGACTTTACCTCCAACACATCGATCTACCTTATTAGTTAGCCAATCTTTACAACCAACTGCTTCCAGTTTAAAAATATTTTTTAGGTAAAACTTTATTTTTTTATTATCATAAAATATCGAACTGTAATTGATTATTTTTTTATTATCATTCATTACAGTCAGAGGTGAGCTACCAAAAAAGTTATCTAAAGATAAATCTAATGGAGTATTTCCTTTTGATTTTGATTTAATTGTAAACCTTTTATCATCTGTTATTGTACCTACATCGTATATTGGTGCTCTTTCTCTTTCTGCAATTTTATTTAATAGATTTAAGTCATTTGAGTCTATAATTAGCCCCATTCTTTCTTGAGATTCATTACCAATAATCTCTTTGTCTGATAAGGTTGGGTCTCCAACTGGTAGCATATCTAAATTTATTTCTCCTCCTACTTCTTCTACTAATTCTGAAAGACAATTAAGATGTCCTCCTGCACCATGATCATGAATTGAAACGATAGAATTATTATTACTTTCTACCATTCCTCTAATTGCATTTGCAACTCTTTTTTGCATTTCAGGATTTGATCTTTGCACAGCATTTAATTCTATTCCTTTGGAAAATGCACCTGTATCAGCGGAGGAAACAGCAGCACCACCCATCCCTATTCTATAATTATCTCCTCCTAATACGATGATTTTATCTCCTTTAGCAGGAGTATCTTTGATTGCTTGATTAGTCAAACCATATCCAATTCCTCCAGCTTGCATTATGACTTTATCAAAACCAATAATTTTGTCAAACTCTTCATGTTCAAATGTAAGTACTGAGCCAGTAATTAGAGGTTGGCCAAATTTATTACCAAAATCTGAAGCACCATTAGACGCTTTGATAAGAATATCAATTGGAGATTGATAAAGCCATTTTCGAGCTTGAATTTTTTCTTCCCATAATTTTTCATTTGAATTTCTTGGGTATGGTGTCATGTAAACCGCTGTTCCAGCAAGTGGTAGTGACCCTTTTCCGCCAGCTAGCCGATCTCTAATTTCTCCACCTGATCCTGTAGCAGCTCCGTTAAAAGGTTCAACAGTGGTTGGGAAATTGTGGGTCTCTGCTTTTATTGAAATTACGGAGCTTACTTCTTTTATTTTGTAATAATCTGCAATATCAGATCTTACAGGTGAAAATTGATTAATAGTTGGACCCTTGATAAAAGCTACATTATCTTTGTATGCTGATACGATCGAGTTTGGATTTTTTTTTGATGTTTCTTTAATTAGTTTAAATAACGAAGATTTTTTTTCCTGACCATCTATAATAAATTTTCCGTTAAATATCTTATGTCTACAATGTTCAGAGTTTACTTGTGAAAATCCAAAAACTTCTGAATCTGTAAGTTTTCTTCCAATTTTTCTAGAAATATTATTAAGATAAATTATTTCTTCAGAATTTAAGGACAGACCTTCTTGTAAATTATAATTTTCAATATTTTCAATAGTCAGGATTTTCTCAGGCTCAATCTCTACATTAAATATATTTTGATGTAATTTTTCAAATTTCTCATAAACCATATAGTCAAAATCAGAATAACCAAAATCTACCTTATTGAATTCTTCAATTCTGACTAATGAGTTTACACCCATGTTTTGACATATTTCTACAGCATTTGTGCTCCATGGAGTTATCATGGCAGCTCTAGGACCTAGGAAAGTGTAATTTATTTCTGTACTATTGATTAATGGCTTTTCACCAAAAACCCAAGTTAATTTGTCAACTTCTTCTTTTGTTAAAGTTTTATTTGATTGTACTGCAAAAATTTTAGTTCTAGTATTATCACCAAAGAAAATAATCATAATTTAGATAAATATTTAGTCAATAAATTTAATTGTTTTTAACCTAATATTTTATAAAAACTAACACGATAATTTATTAGTTATCCACTATGTTTTAAACAACTTTATAGAATTATTATTTTCTTTGTAAAATATGAACCTTTTCTGGAAATTTTTAAAAAATATGTTCCTGAATTTAATCTAATAGTCTTTTCACTATTTGCATCATTATACTCATTTAAAAGCCTTACTCCATTAATATTAAAAACCTCATAATGGTAGTCTAAATTTGATTTAATATTTATAAAATTATCAATAGCAGGAATAGGGTATATTTTTAAATCTGTAAATATGTTTTCGTCAACTGATAAATTTTGATTGTGAAAACCAATAAATTCAAATGAGTTATTTGGAAAAAAACTCCACTCTTCAATATCAAAATTAACATTTGGATTTATTATTGATTCATTTCTAACATACGTACTATTTGCATAATTATTTTCACCATTAAAATCTCCAAAAATATCTATTAAATTATTATCCTTAAATAATCCAACTGGATCATCTCCATTAAATGATATTGCATCAGAGCTAGATAATTGATCTGAATTGTTTAATATTTGTTGATCTGCATTTCCTCTAGAAATTACGTGAACATCTCCATTTGTTATCTGTCCTTCTAATTGTAGCATTTCTCCCCAATTTGTACCACTATTTATATTTCTTGCTAATGAGTAACTATTTAGATTTACAGTTTCTCCAGTAAAATTTGCAATTTCAATTGCTTTGTTGTTAGATGATCCTTCAACATATTCAGAAATAAATAATTCATTTGTTGTGGTGCTTTGATTCAATGTCGAGGCACAATCTTCTTGACTATAAGAAGATGAATTCCCTGATTGATCTATTGCTGTTATATTTATGCAATAATATGTATTGGCAGAAAGTCCAGAAATCAAATAACTAGTGTTTTCTGTATTTGCATAAAGAGTATTGTCAATATAAATATTGTAGGAATCTACAGAAACATTATCAGAAGAACTATCCCAACTTAGCTGAAATGAATTATCTGTTATGTCAAAAATTTGAATATTTGTTGGTGTAGAAGGATTTTCAGTATCATTTGTAGAGCTCCAAATTTCTTCTACATATTCTGGATGATCTACAAATGGATTTCGATTTCCTTGAAATAAATATATTTGATTATTTCTGTCAATTTCCTTTTGAGAAACAGGATCATTTAAATGCCAATTGATTAAAATATTTAAGAATGTGTCTTGTAAAACTTTATCTGAACTACCATCGAACATATCGTAAGAAGACCAAGAAGAAATTAAATTTTCATATCGAGTTATGAAATAAAAATAAATTCGTGCTATATCCCCTTTAAATTCATCAATTGGTTCAAAAACAATATTAGAATATCCCATTGAGTACCCTTCATTTAAATTGTTACCTAGTTTAGAACCATTTTGTGTTGGATTTGATATTCCACTTTGACTAACTAAGTTTTGTCCAACTACACCGAACGGGTAAGCACTTCTAAATCCATTTACTCTACCATCGGTTGGTATTACTTGGTGCGCATCACTTCTCATAGGATAATTACTTCCAAAAACTGATTGAGGAATTATATGTTCTTTATTGTAGCAGTCACCTTCGACTGAATAATTTCCGCAACTATTATCTATACTAAAGTTATATGGATCTGTACCTGATGGATTTTCAGAGTATATATCCAAAATAGTATTGTCATTTTCATAATAAATATCAATGTCATTTGTAATATAAAAATCGTCTAATGCATTATACCCTTGATCTATTTGATTATTAATTATTTCAAATAATTGTGATTTAAGTTCATAATCATTTCCTGTAGCAGTATCATAGTATCCATTTGGTATTTGAGATTGGACTAGGGATATAGTTAAAAATAGAGTTAATGTTATCTTTTTTTTCATTTATTTCTTGATAATAATGCCATATAAAAACCATCAAACCCATGTATATGAGATAATATTATTTTTTCACCCTCGAATTTAAATTCTTTACCATTTTCAGATTTTAAGAAATCTTTTATTTGTTTTGAATTTTCTGAATTTAGTATAGAGCAAGTTGCGTAAACTAACTTTCCACCTGGCTTGACCATTTTTGAGTAATCTCTAAGAATTTTTTGTTGAGTTACTTTTATGTCCGTTAAAAAACCTTCTTTTAACTTCCATTTTGAGTCTGGATTTCGTCTTAGTACACCTAATCCTGAACAAGGAGCGTCAATCAAGACCCTATCTGCAGAATTATGTAGTTTTTTTATTGGTTTTGTAGACTCAATCACTTTGATGTTAATGTTGTGGGCACCATTTCTTTTAGCTCTAATTTTTAATTTTTTTAATTTGCTTTCGTAAATGTCCATAGCTACTAATTTACCCTTATTTTTCATAAGTGCGGAAAGGTGTAGTGTTTTTCCACCTGCTCCCGCACAGCAATCAACTACGATCATTCCAGGTTCAACATTAAGGAATTCTGCAACCAATTGAGATGATGCATCTTGAACTTCAAACCATCCATTTTTAAAAGCTTCTGTTCTGAAAACATTTTTTCTTTCGTCTAAAATTAATGCATCGCTATAGTCTTTATTAATTGTAGTTAAAACACCCTCATCTTCCAACTTTGACTGAAGCAATTCTTTATCAATTTTTAAAGTATTTGTTCTTAGTACTACTTGGGCTTGTTTATTTAAGCTTGATAATTCTTTTTCCCATTTTTTTAATCCTAATTCTTTAACTCCTATATCATCAATCCAATCAGGAATTGATTCACGATAAACTCTTTCTTTGATTAAGGTATCAAACCTTCCTTTAATTTTTCTGTTGGGTGTGTTTTCAAAATACTTCCAGTCGGGGAGTTTAATTCCTTTTAAAACGATCCAAACTGCTAATAATCGCCAAGCGTCATCTCTTGAAAAGGGTGATTTAACTTCCGCTATTTTTGAGTACAGTCTTTTCCACCTAACTATATCGTAAGTGGTTTCTGCGATAAACCCTCTGTCTCTACTTCCCCATGTCTTATTTCTTTTTAATAAATTCTGAATAACCTTATCAGCATATTTTTCTTCATTGAAAATCAATAAAACCCCGTCTATAACGGCTAAACATAAATTTCTGTGTAATCTCATTAGTTAAAATTAAGCACACAAATGTATGCTTAATTTTAATAAATAAGTGATTAAAAAAGCCAATTATCTTGAAATAATAACTCTTTTTGTAATTGAATAATTCTCAGAAGATATATTTAATAAGTAAACTCCATCGTAAAAAGTTTCAGTATTAAAATAAGCAATTGTACTACCTGCTTTTATCTTTTTACTTTTAATCGACTTTCCGTTAATATCAAATAAAGTGATTTTTAGATCACTAGTTATCAAGTCTTGTATTTGAACTGCTATTAAATCTGAAGCTGGATTTGGAACAATACTCACTCCAACTTGATTTATTTCAAAGTTGTTATTAGATAGGTATTCAGTTGTAGATTCATTTATAGAATTAACGATTCTATTTCCATAAACTCCATAAAATGTAGGTCCAACAGCATAAGGATATGCTGAATTCCAATTCTCGTCTACTGTAGCAAAATAAGCATATGTACCTTCTGGGTATTCAGGCGTTACACTATATCTACCATTATGAATGTCAAGATAATCTTCTTCACCGGAATGTTCAATATGCTCATAATCTTCTCTGAAATATCCTAAAAATAATGTTTCTTGATTTCCAGAATTGGGCCCTTGAGTTAGCGTAATAACTTGATTTATTTCAGGACCATTTGTTCTTGTTGAAATATTTCTTAGTTGATATCCAGATTTTATTCTAGTTATTCCGCCAGATCCATCTGAATTTTTATAACCATACGCACCATAAATAGGATACCCATCATATGCATAACCAATAAGAGGTGAGTGACTATTAGGGTTGATTGCATATAATCCTTCCGCATCATAAAGGTTACACACATCAGAGACGACTTCTAGATCTAATTTAAATGCAGAGGGATTTTGGTGATGATGGTAATTACCCTGTGCAGGATGACCTTTGGAACAATCAAACCCATCCATCTCTGCAGGAATTGCATCTCTATTCCAGTTTTGAGTTGCCATTGGGCCTCCTGGGCATGGTGGGTTGCCAGGTCCACCACATAGATAATTAGTGTTGTTATTCCATGCTACACCATCCCTGTAATCAAATAATGCAACTCCATTAATAAAAACTCCAATATTTCCGCCTGTTGTACTTGTTGGAGTGCCATTATTTGGTTGAGGATTTAAAGGCATTTTATAAATATTATTTTGTGCTTGTGCAATTGAAGGATTGTTGTCTAAGAAAGGTCCTGTTGGATATGCAGGAATTCCTTGGGTGGTTATATAAGCAAAATCTTCTGAGTACTCTACAGATTGACAGTTTACAAGTATATTATTAGAAACTGGAGTGGAATTTCCGGAAAAGTAATAGGAACCTGTTTCTGAGGTGTTTTGAAGCCATGAAGTTATAACTGGGTTATCTTGACTATAAATAAATAAACTAAAAAAAGTTAGTAAATAATATAATTTGATTTTCATAGAGTAGATTTATTTTTTGTAAAGATAAATTGAATCTTTATCTGAATTTAAGAATATTGAATTTAAAACTAGCAATAATGAGTATTTTATATCTATTGATATAAAACTTCAATTAATTTTGATGGAAACTTATGATCTTTATTTAAGGTGAATTCTCTGTCATTTAATGTTAAAAGAAAAGCAATTAAATCAATTTTCTCTTTACTATTTAATTTAATAAATTTATTATCAATCTCAATATCTGAATAATGTTCAATTACAGTTTGTAATTTTTTCATCCTACCATCATGCATGTAAGGGTAGGAGTACTTTAGATTCCTTAACGAAGGGACTTTGAATAAATATTTTTCTTTGATATTTTGAGTTATTTCAAACCTACCAAGATCTTTTAATAATGAATCTTCTTGTATTCCATTATTTTTGTAATCATAGCTGGTAAAAAGAGGTTCTGTGTGGCAACTATTGCAATTATTTTTAAATAATTCATAACCATTTTTCTCTTTCGTGTTGAACTTAGTAACCCCTTTAATTACAGAATCATACTTTGAGTTAGCCGAAATAAGTGTTAATTGAAATTGTGATAAAGATTTTAAAAGATATTCAGTTTTTATAATACTATCCTTGAAGGCATCATGAAATAACTTTGGATAATAATTAGTTTTTTGCAATTTATTTATTAGTCCTTTTGTGGTTTCTCCCATTTCTGTTTTACTATTTATTGGAGCTAATGCTTGCATATCTAAGTGGTTTATTGCACCATCCCACATAAATTCTCTCTGCCATGCTAGATTAAACAATGAAGGAGCATTCCTAACTCCAATTTGATCATATATACCGTGACTTAACTTATGGTCAGTATGAGCAAATGCATTATAAGATGAATGACATGAAGCACAAGAAACCTGGTTGTTTTTAGATAAAATTGGATCATAGAACAATATTTTACCTAATTCAATTTTTTCTTTGCTTAGTTGGTTGTTAGAAAAATCATATTCTATTTTTGGAAAATAGTTTGGGTAATTCAAAAAGTTATTCTGTTTATGTAAATGAAATATTAATTTAATAATTAAAAAGATTATTAAAAGTGATATAAATCTTTTCATTTAGTTAAACGATTTTGCCAACATATTAGAAGATTTAAGAGCATTTTTACCCGGAGATAAGATTTTATCTAAATTAAAATCTAAAGAATTTAAAAATCTATCAAAATTTAATTCAAGTTTATTATTGTGTTCTTTAGCTTTATTTATTTTAACTTTTTGAAGAGTATTATATGGTTTCATAAATCCACCTACATGGAACATAAACTCATTATTATTGTTGTAAAGACCTTCTAGTTTAAAATTTATATATCCGCTATTCCAAGTCCAGTACATTCCGTGAATTGGATCTAAATCACCTCCCTTGGCGCCAGTTTTATTTGTCTCTTCATCTATTCCTATATTAAATAGTACTTGATCAAACATTAGGTTACTTGGAATTGAAATTTTTAATGAATTTTCATTTTCAATATCGATCAAAATATATTTTTTGTGATATTCTAGAACTTCTTTATTTTGACTGTAAAACCTTAAGTCAGAAATATAGAATTGTAGTTTATTAATGCTAAAATTATCTGCGTAATTGTTTTGATATGCTTTATTTAAAACAATTTTTTCATTATTATAATTTAATTGAATTAATACGTCTATTTTTTCTGAACTTGGTGTATATAAATTAACTATTAATAGAGAAATAAAAAATTTAATTAACATTATCATTCTTCAAGTGATTGCATGTTAACATATTTGTAGTATACTCTTTTTAATTTCATCAACTCATTGTGATTGCCTTTTTCAATAATTTGACCTTTATCTAGTACTGCTATGTGGTCAGCATTTTTGACTGTAGATAGTCTATGGGCTATAACAATTGAAGTCCTGTTTTTTGTCATCTTTTCAAGAGCATCTTGAACAAGTTTTTCACTTTCAGGATCTAATGCTGATGTTGCTTCATCTAACACCATTATCGGAGGGTTTTTTAAAACTGCTCGCGCAATACTAATTCTTTGTTTCTGTCCACCTGAAAGCTTATTTCCCGAATCTCCAACAATATGATAAATTCCATCTTTTAAATCTTTCACAAATTCCCAGGCATTAGCTATTTTTAATGCTTCAATAATTTCTTCGTCGCTAGCCTTGTTTTTAGCGACTAGTAGGTTGTTTTTTATAGAATCGTTAAATAATATTGAATCTTGGGTAACAAGACCTATTAATTTTCTTAAACTTCTTTTTGTTACTCTGTTAATATTCAGACCATCAATCATTATTTCTCCACTATTTATGTCATAAAATCTGTTAACAAGATTAGCTAGTGTTGATTTACCACTTCCAGATTGACCTACAAGCGCTAAAGTTTCTCCTTTATTTAAATTAAAGCTAAAGTCGTTAATAGCATTTTCATCATTATAACTAAAATTTACTTTTTTAAATTGAATTGATTTTTTAAAGTTTGTAATCTCATAACTATCAACAGGGTCCTTTATTAACGAGTTATTTTCTAAAACTTGAATTACTCTTTCGGCAGCAGCATTTCCTTTTTTTACTTTATAACTAGCTTTACTAATTGCTTTAAATGGAGTTAGAATATTGTATGCAAGACCTAAAAACACCATAAATGAGCTGGGGTCTAGTGTGTTTTCTTCTAAAACCATTTGTCCTCCATACCAAAGCAAAATAGTTATTGAACAAATACCTAAAAATTCACTAATTGGACCTGCTAGGTTTGTTCTGTTTAGTAAACTGTTAGAGAAATTATAATATTTTTTTGTTGACTCGTTGAATTTTTGCTTAAATAACTTTTCAGAGGTAAAACTTTTTATAATCTTCAACCCATTCAAGGTTTCATCAACAAGTGATAAAAAGAGTCCTTGTTCCTTTTGAACTTTATTTGATTTTCTTTTTAATGATTTTCCAATGACTGAAATTATTAGGCCTGAAATTGGAATAAATATAAATACAAATAGAGCAAGTTTACTATTGATAAGTATCATTGACGCTAGTGTAAAAATTATCATTAATGGTTCCTTTACAATTAACTCAAGTATTCCAAGAAATGAAACTTGAAGCTCGATTACGTCAGATGAAATTCGTGATAGTATATCCCCTTTTCTTTTTTCAGAATAATAGGAGACAGATAGTTCTGTGATTTTGTCATAAAGATCATTCCTTACATCTCTAATGACTCCATTTCTTAAATAAGTAATAAAAAATAATGACAAGTAATTAAATAAGTTTTTTAATAAAAATGTACTCACAATAATTAAAATCATAAAAATTAATACATCATCACTTCCTTCATTTTTTTTTAGAGTAACAAAGTAATTTAAGTAGGCTTCAGAATAATCTACGATGTTAGATACTCCATTCCACACTGGAGCTGTGTTTAATGTTTCCGTTTGATTAAAAAGAACCTTAAGCATTGGAAACAAAGAAATCATAGATAAAGTTCCAAAAAAAGCATAAAAGATATTTGCAATAATGTTTAAAAATGCAAAGTGCTTGTAAGGTATAGCATATTTTAATATTTTTTTAAAATAGCCCATTAACTAATTTTAAGTTCTGTAATAACACGATTAATTTTATTTTCTAATTTATGTTCTAAATTAAGATAATTCTGTTTATCATCAACTTTTTCGTTAACACTTATATAAAATTTAATTTTTGGTTCAGTTCCACTTGGTCTTAAAGCGACTTTTGTTCCGTCATCAGTTGTAAAAATTAAAACATTAGATTTTGGAAGTATAATCTCTTTTTTTAATTTGTAATTATCAGTCGAAATAGAGGATTGAAAGTCATCTGTTTTTACAATAATTGATTCGTCTATTTTAATTGGAGGATTATTTCTAAACTCTTCCATAATTTTATTTATTTCTTTAACCCCATTTATTCCTTTTTTAGTTAAAGAAATTAACCTTTCCTTAAACAAACCGTGTTTCGTATGTATTTCTTGTAGTTTTGAATACATTGTATGCCCATCATTTTTTAATAAAGACGCAATTTCACACGAGAGTAGAGTAGAGGTAACAGCATCTTTATCTCTGACAAAATCCCCAACCATAAATCCAAAACTTTCTTCTCCACCTCCAATAAAATCCATTTCAGGAAAATCTTTTATCATTTTAGCAATCCATTTGAAACCTGTTAATCCTAATTTGCATTCAACGTTGTAATAATTGGCAATTTTATTAATCAGTGGAGTAGATACTATTGTAGATCCAACAAACTGATTGCCGTTTAATCTATTTTCATTTTTCCATTTGTCACATAAATATTCAATTAAAATAGCCATTACTTCATTTCCGTTTAATAAAATTAACTCGCCATGATTATTCCTAACTGCTATCCCAAGCCTATCTCCATCAGGATCAGTACCAATAACAATATCTGCATTAACTTTATTCCCTAGCTTTAAAGCCATTTCTAATGCTTTAGTCTCTTCGGGATTAGGTGATTCTACAGTTGGAAAATTACCGTCTGGGATTCTTTGTTCCTCAACTATGTGTACATTGTTAAATCCAGCATTTTTTAAAACATCTGGAATTAGAGTAATTGAAGTTCCGTGAAGAGAAGTAAATACTATATTTAATTTATTTTTTAATTTAATATCATCAGATAATTTACCATTTAAAACACTCTGACGAATAAATTCTTTATCTACATCTTTGTCTATGAATTTTATTAAACTACTATTAGTATCAAAAGAAATATCCTTGTACTCTAAATTGTTAATCTCTTTAATAATATTTTGATCTTCAGGAGGGACTATTTGACCACCATCTTGCCAATAAACCTTGTAACCATTATACTCTGGAGGATTATGGGAAGCTGTTAACACAATACCACATTGACAATTTAAATACTTCAATGCAAATGATAGCTCTGGTGTTGGTCTGAGGTCACTAAATAAATACACTTTAATATTATTTGAGGAAAAAACATTTGCTACTATTTTTGCTAATTCTTTACTATTATTTCTACAATCATATGCTATTACTACTGAGATATTTTTTTTGAATATCTTTTTCAAATAATTACTAATACCTTGGGTGTTTTTACCTAGAGTATACTTGTTGATTCTATTAGTTCCAACTCCCATTAATCCTCTCATTCCGCCAGTTCCAAATTCAAGATCTTTGTAAAAGCTATCCTCTAATTCATTTTCATTTTTTGCTAAAGATTTAGTGGCTTGAATTGTATCCTCATCAAATGGACTTTTTAACCATTCTTTATAAATATTTTTGTAATTCATATATAAATTCGGGTAATTAATTACTAACTATTTGATCTATTTTGTATTGTTTTTTAGTTTGGTTGTTTCTGGTTATCATTTCTCCTAGAAAACCTGCAACAAAGAATTGACTACCAAGAATCATAGTGGTTAAGCTTATAAAAAACTCAGGCCTTTGTGTAATTAATCTTCCGTCTGGATTTAAATATACTTTATCGATTCCTAAATATAATGCAAACATAAATCCTATAATTAGCATTAATGCTCCAATAGTTCCGAAAAAATGCATTGGTCTTTTACCAAATCTTGATAAAAACCATATTGTAACTAGGTCTAAAAAACCATGC
>Ga0209715_1001169_pt1 | contig 21603 bp, 38 predicted proteins | sample COGITO_mtgs_1205_2_FD_184809 | JGI IMG/M metagenome (GOLD analysis project Ga0209715, IMG submission 184809) | Pelagic marine microbial communities from North Sea - COGITO_mtgs_120503 (SPAdes) (version 2) | ecosystem: Environmental > Aquatic > Marine > Epipelagic ... | reverse complement strand
TCTTATTATTTCTTTTTCACTTTCTGTATTCCTAATTATTACTAATATTTATGAGGATGACTGGTCATGACTCGACACGATGAAATTATGGATTTTGTTAGCCAGCAGCCTTTTAAAAACGGCTTCACTTTGCTGGATTTACAGAAAAACTTTGTCGGCGGCACGGCTGCTGATCGTCGTCTGCGAGAGTTAAAAGAATCGGGCAGAGTTGAGAATGTGCGGCGGATAAAAGTCGGTAACGGCACTAAGGTGATGTTGATGAGGGTGGCTGATTGAGATGAGTGATTTGGATAAAGATATTGCTTATGAAGCTCTAGTTACGAACTCGATAAATAATATGATCGATGATTACGCAGAGGAAATCGCTTATTGCTGGAGGTTCGGTGATGGATGTGGCGGCTCACTTATTGAAAAGATAGTGAGCAGAGTCAATGCCCAAGGCTACAGTATCAAACTCTCACAGCCAAGCACTCAGACCCCTTTAAAGCAAAAGATAAGCAGTTCCTTAGCTAAAAAGGTTTTTGAAAGGGATGTATATCGATGCAAGCATTGCGAAACGCATCTCGATTTAACTGTTGATCATATTCACCCAGAATCAAAGGGAGGAGATCTGTCAATGGAAAACCTACAAACCCTGTGTCGATCCTGCAATTCAAAAAAAGGAGTGGAGATTGAGTAATCCTTGGTTTCGCCTTTATTCAAAAATAATGACTGATCCGGTTATAGAGTTTCTTGGCTTTGAGGATCAGCGACATTACGTTTGGATTTTGTGCATGAAGAACGAAGGAATACTGGATAAAAAATACCCCAGCAAAGACATGCGTGAAAAAGTAATTGCTCGAAGATTAGGGCTTCAAGGTGAGGCTTTTGAAAGTTTTAAAGCACGAATTATTTCTTCAAAACTTGTAAATAAAAATTTTCAACCGGTGAAATGGAACGATTTACAATTTAAAAGCGACTCTAGTAAGGATCGCGTAAGTGCCTACAGGGAAAGGAAAAAGAAAGAAAAAGAGAAACATAAGTGTAACGTTACAGTAACGCCCCAAGATACAGATACAGATACAGAGAAAGAAACAGATAAAACAAGTATTAAACACAAGGGTATTTCACTCGAAGATTTACCAACGGATTTATCTCGTATCGTTGTGATGGAATTTATTGATTATCGGGCTAAGAAAAAATCACCGTTGGACCAAGCTAAATTCAACAGGATTTTAAAAAAGGCTTTGGATATATCTTCAAAAATTTCTTTATCCGCTGAGCAGGTTTTCACTGAGACGATGGATCGAGGATGGGCAGGGTTTGATTTGAAATATTTTAATGATTACAGGATTGACGCAAATGCAAACAATCGATCTAACGAAAATTCAAGCGGCGGTAGACAACAAAAACTCTCAGCAGTTGGCAGAGTACGCGAAGCCGCCGAAAGACAGCTCAGAGAGCTTGATGCGCAAGAAGGCGATGATCCGACTGTGGCAGGTACTTTCTGAGTTGTATGGGCATAAATTTATTAGCCAGTACGGCGATGAACCTAGTCAGGTTTGGGCGAGAGCTTTGGAGAATGTCGGTTTTGAAAATATCAAACGAGGCATTGAGCGACTTCCTGAGCGCAAAGACGAGTGGCCACCCACTGCGATTGAATTTTTTAACTTGTGTCGTGACGTTACGATCAGCCCAGACGGTACTAACTCAGCAGCATACATCGAAAGCAAGATTGAGAAGCCTCTGATGCTGACTGATGAGATGGCTTATGAGCGAGCACAGAGAGGGCGAGATGAGCTGTTCAATCAAGACTGGGCTAACGAAATAATCGAGGGGAATGCACAATGAATTTTTTTGTTTTTTACGCAGCAATTGCTTTGATCTGGATTGTGGTTTGTTTTATTTTTATCACTGTGTTTAATCTTTTTGCCGAGATTCTCAGCTTTGGTTTTTTAATACAGCATTCGCTAGGTTTTTACACAGCGTTGATTTTAATTACGTATCTTGCTGTTGAAAAAGAGGCGCGGGATGATTTGGTGAGGTGGATACGTGAAAATAAACCCCGATAGCTCTATGCACATAACGCTCAAAGAACGATTTGAGCTGAAGAAATTAGGATTAACTTATCAAGAAATTAAATTAGCTAAGTTGCCCAGCCCTTGGTTTAGCCAGTTTGATTCTACTAACCGCGCAAAACGTTTTATCGGAGAGACTATGAATAGTTTTATGAGTGTTGACAAGGGTTTGCCAAAAAATGATGACAGGGCTTTGTATTTGAATGTGAAGCTTTCGGATAAAGGCGAGCTTGAGCAGTTTAATGAAGACGGCGGAATGATCAACGTAACTTTTCTGGATGGGTTTGTTGGTCAGGCTTACGATGAAAACGGACATGTATGCCTTGGGTTGCCTTTGAACTCAGTAACTCACTGGAAATATGCAGACGCATAACCTTAAACAACAAAGCCGCAGGTCTTTTGCTTGTGGTTGTTATATGACGATACGGAGAACTGAAATGCCAAGATGCGGTGAGTGCGATAGAGATTACATATACAACGATGAGATTGGGTGCAGCAGAGAGCTTTGCGGGCCTTATTGTGACGGGAAGAAAGCTGGTAGAAAAAAGTGCGGCAGAGCGCTGCAAGCAGATTGCTCAGCAAGAATACTTGTCCGAAAATTAAGCTGTTGAGATTGACGAAAAGATTAGCGCAGAGTTTGGCGTATAACAACAAATTTAACTAACCGTGCTACTAAGGCGCATAACTAAAGAGGTGAAAAATGGGTGAACAAATGACAATGATGGAATTTTTAACATTTTTAGCTAACTGCGATAGTGAGCAGGCTATGGATAAAATTGAACGGTTTCAGAATGGTGGATTGGTAGTTGATGGTGTATCAGCGTTAGAGTTAACCAACGAACAGCATGTACAGAGATAGTAATGCGCCCCAATGGAATTATTGAATATAGCCTCCTGATAACAGCGATAGGCTTTTTCATCTATACATCAATGTACGGATGGGGCGTGTTTGAATTTTTTGTTCAGGCTTGTCTTTTTGTTATTTATTTTCTCGCCGGACTCAATTGCAGGCTGCTAGAAGAAAATCAACCAAGAGGAGATAGTCATGTTAGGTCAAAGCAAAGGGGTTACAGTTATTACGTTCGTAGCTTTATTTATTATCGCTATGCAGCTGTCAGGTTTTTGTTTTTTAGATCCAAATACTGATTGGTTATCGATATGAACTTATACGACCGCGCACAAAAATCGATACGTTATTTAGCCGAGACTGATGAGCCAGCGGCTAAAGCTCGATCTTTAAAAGATGGCCTTGAAGACCAGAAGAAAACAATATTAGCGACTGAGTTTCTAAAACATCAGGGCTCGCAGGGAGAGCGGGCCAAGCTGGCTGAAGCGTCAGAGATTTATAAACAGCACTTGCAGAAGTTAGAGTTTGCAATATACGACTATGAACTCTATCGCAATAAGCGCATGACAGAATCGTTAGTGATAGAGATGTGGCGTAGTGAGAATGCTAATCGACGAACGGGGAATATTACATGATTATTAAAAAAGATAGTTGGCATTATAAGTTGTTGGATTTTTTTGGAGATCTCCCGTGGGAATTAAAGCGCCATGGATCGTTCGGGTTATGCCCTTACTGCCGAAGGGTTTTCTTAGCTCTATTTAAAGCGCTTGTTGCGTGCTTAGTTCTATTGGTGCCGCTGTTCCTTGTGGCTGCATATATCGCATTTTGTTTCGGCTACCCCATTTCTGAAGACCCAGTCGAACTGGCCATTCCCGGAGCAATAATTATAGCTTTTTCTGCATTTATAGGGATTAACGTTTGCTGGGGTGATCTTTTAAGGGAGAAAGAAAACGCTTTTTTACAGCGCCTTTCAATTAAAAAAACTTATGAGCGCAAGCCTAAAGAGCCTAGTCTTATTAGAGAGTGGTTTAAGGCCATACACGATAAAGTCTGCCCTTCGATTACGCTTGAAGAATAATCGATGAAAAACATTAAAGACATGTCGCCAAGCAAGGACACATTAGAGGTATTAGAAGATCTTTTGGCTGATGCAAGGTCTGGCAATATTAGATCGTTCGTTTTTTGTGTGAGTTATGAAGATGATAAAACGGGACACGGGTGGTCTGTGGATGACCGTAACAATCCTAAAAATTTAATCAGCGAGATCCAACTTCTTAATCATGACTTTCTTGTAAACACAGAGCTAAAAGAAGGTAAGTCGGTTTTAAGCCGGGCACTGGATGAGAGTGATGAGTAGAAAGTCTAAAAAAATCACTCGAGGTGCGCGAGGGCAAGATTGCGATCTTCGTATATTCCCGTACTGCGACGATGATCCGGAGAAGACTGTTTATTGTCATTTACCTTGCGAGGATAAAGGGGCTGGTTTTAAATCGCCAGACTGGTGGGGTGTTAATGGTTGTTACACTTGTCACGGCATTATTGATGGGCGTATTAAGACCGATCTTACAAGCTATGAAGTGCTGGAGATTATATGGAACGCGAAATACAGAACAATGAAGAAGCACATCGAGAAGGGGTTGATCAATGTTGCGTAACTATCGAGCTGCCAATCCCTCTGCCAACATGGAATCGTGTTCTAGCGATGCACCACTGGGAAAGGAAAAAATTACGCGATTCAATTCACCAGTTCGTATTCATATCCACTCAGTACGCGCAAGGCTTGTTGACCCAGACGGCATATCAGCAAAAGCAGTTATTGATGGAATCGTCAAAGCGGGATTACTTGCAGATGATTCGTCCCAGTATGTCAAAAAAGTCAGCTATTCGCAGGAAAAAGGTAGGCCGGAAAAAACGTTAATTCATATCACAAGTGTTAAGTAGAGGGTATTAAAAATGGATGAGATCAAAATTGAAGCGACATTAACAAGAGAGTTGAAAGTTGACGGTGTAACTGTATCTTTTTTAGATTCAGATAAGTTGCGTCAAAAAATCGCTGAGCGTGTGTATCGTTATTTTGCTGAGCATGAGGTATGGAGCGGCGAGCAAATACAACAATCTGATGAGCCGACTATTGATGCGCCTATTTTGTTAAGTGATATTGCTGATAACGTGATGAATTTCAGCGTTCAGTATGACGAGGATTGAGAATTGAAAAAGCGCACATTACCGGGTGAAGTCTTATATAGTTTTATGCGCGTTAAAAATAAGCGAACAGGTGAGGACCGACTAGATATTATCAATAACAATCCTGCTCGAGGTGTTGAGCGTAGAACCATAACAAAAAGCAGAGATCCTCATAGCAGCTTAGCGTCACGGTCATTATCAAGGCCAGCGCGATTACTGCTTGTTGCTAAAACCAATGCAGAGGCTAGGGAGGAGCTGATACAAGAGCTGGTCTATGCCGTTGAGCGCATAGCTAAGTTTGAGGGTTGGAAAATTAAGCTCAATGCGCGAGCGGTTGCTGAGATAGCGCTAGATCCGTTTATTAATATTGAGCTGCTCTCTCAGGCTAAAAAAGCCCACATGTGCAACGTTAAGCCGCCTAGCTATATTGAGTGCTGGCAACCAAAGGTTGACACTGTGCAAACATGGATTAAGCGCTGGTCTAGCGAATTATCAAAATAGATTCTATTACTGGTGTTGACAGCCCTAACGAATTAGGGTACTTTTTGCTACACTGGACATAAATCCAGCACTGAGCAAACATCCAGTAACCTATAGGTCGCAATCTGCGGCCTTTTTTGTGCCTAAAATTTATGAAAAAAAGCAAATATTTTTCTCTATCTGAGATTGAGTGCGGCTGTGGCTGTGGTTTTTCTGCAATGAATGGTGACACTCTCGACATAGCTGATGCTGTACGAGAGTTTGTCGGCCATTCGGTCAATTGCGGAAGTGGCTGTCGATGCGTTGATCATAATTTTGAGATTGGCGGAGCTGTTCGTAGTCGCCATTTACCAAGGCATGTTGAAGATAATAAATTTGAATCCGATGCAATGGATTTGCATTTAACAGACGATAAAGAGACCGTCAGCGTTGTTGATTTTCTAAGAACGAACTATCCAAACGTTACATTCTTTACTTACAGTTGGGGCATACATATCGATACCCGCTCCATACAACCCGGAGAATAATCATGAAAGGCTACAAAACTTTAATCACAAACATCGTTGCTTTGCTTGCTTCATTAGCTGTTTTGGCAGGCGTTGACGTGCCGCTTGAGACGCAGAGTCAGATATCAACCGGCGTTTTAGCCTTGGTTAACATTGGATTACGCTTTTCTACCGATACGGCCGCTGGCAAATCCGAATGAATAAGAACCCCTCGAAAATCCTTGCGGCCCTAGTGGTCGCTTTTTTTTGCCTGTCGGGTTGCTGGCCGGTTAAGCCGAACGATCATATCTGTGCATCGGCAGTCGGTGACGCTAAAACGTATTGTTATGCACGCACTACGCTCAATGACCTAATTGCTGCTGCAAATCTATCTAGAGCTGATGGTTCGTTATCTGAATCATCACATGATGCGTTTTTAGCTGAAGCTAGGCGTATCGATAAAGCGTTAGATGCAGCTGAGGTAGTAATGAGTGTAAATGGTGATCCGGTTGAGTTTCTAACGACTGCGAAAACATTGCTATTGGAAATTCAGTGATGGAAAAAGAATTAATCAAGCTAGGCCTAAACGTACTGAATCTCATTATTGCTCAAGCTGCAAATAACCCAGAGCGATGGGCTATTGTGGCTGACAAAGTTGAATCGGGACGGCCTCTGACGATAGAGGATCTAGGCTTTCTCAGCGATGAGACGGACGATCTTTTAGATGCCGGAGAGCGGATGTGAAAGACAGTAATTACACGCTCATACAAATCATTGGCAGCGCAGGGGTAACGATTCTTCTTGGCGGTATAGCGTACGGGTCATTAGCCAGCGATCAAAAATCGTTATCTGAAAAGGTAGATAAAGATCAGCAGGAAATTCAGCTGATTCGAGGTGATGTTAATAACTTAAAAACCGATGTCGCGGTGATTAAGGTCAAACTTGAAAGCGTAGATGATCGAGGCAAGCGAATCGAAGACGCGGTGAATAAGATTTTAACGAGGACACCGAGCGTGGCATCGCAGAAATAGAATGCATCCTAATAACAATAATAGAAACGTTAGGTGATTGTGAATGAATATTAAGGATCGCGTAGAGTTTGAAGACCAGAACCATCCACGAACTATTTGCACTCAAAAATTTTTGGAGACTTTTCATGAAAAGGTTGATTTTATTAAAACTCATCGGCGCTGCGGTGCTATGCATGTCGATACAGGCAAATGCAGCAACAGTCTTGATCAGTGCGGAGTATGCACAAGACCAAACGGTGCCAGCGGGTGATTACACGTTCATAGTGGGCGGTGTAGCTGTCGGCAATGGCGTTATTACTCAAACAATGAGGGCGACATTGCTCAATCAAGCAGCGGGCGATTATAGCGCTGTTATTGATGTGTGTAACGATGCTGGATGTAACAGCAAATCGACAAGTTACACAGTGCCAGACGTTCCTAACGTTGACGAGATTACACTAACGATTACAGTGAGTAGAGACTAATGGGTTACTGTTTTGGTTCGCGCAAAAACTACAAAGTTTATCCAGAGATTCACTATCAAGATGTTGCGATAGTTGATGGTGCTGAGGTATTGATTGTTCCGAATCATGCTCCTCAAATATTGGCGCTAAAGGATTTTCCTCGCCGTGTCCGCTGGACTGTTTTATTGATTGATCGACTATCGAGTGATATTTACATCAAAGAAGTTGGTTCATCAGAGGATGAGAGTTCAGCAAAAGAAGCAGCAAAAAGCTGGATGCTAGAGAATATAGAAAATTATAAAAAAACACCGGAAGAGGTTAAGCAAGATCGAGAAGCAGCTAAGTCGTTGACGGTTGTGGATGCGGTTTCTGTTGGCAATTCTTTCGAGTCAACAGAGGAATAACCCATGACAGTCGCATTATCTACAGCATTAAGAAACTCACGAGCAGATGAAATCACAACCGCATTAGATGCGGGTTCCGGCGCTGCCCTTCTTCGTATCTATAACGGCTCACGGCCAGCGACAGGGGGAACGGCTACAACGCTATTGGCGGAGTTAACCTTTACCGACCCAATGGCTCCGGCGGCTTCAGGCGGGGTACTGACAGCAAGTGCTATTACGTCAGACACATCGGCTAACGCTACAGGCACAGCATCATGGGGCAGGCTTGTTGATTCTGACGCTAACTTTGTGGCGGATTATGATGTGGGCACCTCGGGTTCAGATTTAAACCTTAATACAACTGCAATCGTTTCTGGTGCGACCGTTGCGGTGACATCGTTTGTGCTTACAGAGGGTAATGCATAGGGAGTAGCTTGTGGCCAGCGTTATAAGGTATTTTAATGCCGACTCCGTTGGTGGTGATGGTACAACTGATGCGCTCACTGGCGCTAATGCTGCTTATGCAACACTGGCAGCATGGCAGACAGCCGAGGCGACCAATCTGGTCACTGCGGGCGATACTCATAAGCTAATACTAAATGGCGATACGGACGTAACATCCGCGTTTACATTAAGCTCGACGGCGGGCTGGACAACATCGGCAACGTATGATTTAACGATGGAGCGTGCGTCTGATTCGTCGATGAAGATTCTCGTTGCAGCAAGTTGGACGGCTGTGTTTTATGTGCAAGTAGCGAACGTCAAGCTAGACAATTTGTGGGTTGAAAACACAACAACGAGTGCGTTTCAGCCGTTCGTATTTTCATTTACCGGCGGTGATTTAATTGTTGATCGATGTGTCGGGATTGCAAACGTACAAAGCAATAATAATATTTATAACATCGGTAATCAGCCCGCAAACAGTACAACAATTATTGCGCGCTCGGTTGGCGCGGGTGCAACGGTTGGATTAGACGCATCATGGTCAAATATCACTGTAAAACTGTATAACAATACGCTCTACGGTAACGCTAGAAATTATGAGACGCGTGGTTGTACCCATTTAATTATGAAAAACAATCTTGGTACTGACTCTGGTACACAAGATTATGATCTCAACTTAGATCACACGACAGTAACAACATCTAACAATGTATCTAGTGATGCGACGAGTCCAGATACGGCATATAGAAACAAAACAGTTACATATACTGATGCTGCTAACGATGATTTTAGTTTAGCGTCATCAGACACAGGGGCCACGGGGCAAGGAGCAGACTTATCGTCAGATCCTGATTACCCATTCTCTACAGATAGGGTTGGCGTTACGTTTGGCAATCCGTGGTCTTCGGGTGCTTATGCAGCGTTTGCAGATGCAAGCTCTAATGATTTCGCATCAACACTAGGACCAGCAACGCTTGTAGCAGCAGGCAATACGGTTACTAGCAGTACTGGAACGCTTTCATCAACATTAGATGATTCAACACTGGCAGCGACAGGTAGTGCGGTTTACACCGGCACACTAACCGCAACACTGTCAGATGCCACGCTTAACGCAGCAGGCTCACTAGCGTTTACAGGCAGTTTAAGCCAGACGTTAGACGATACAACCCAATCAGCAGCGGGCTTACTGTCATTTATTGGCACGATGTCTACGGCGTTAGATGACGTTACGTTAGCGGCTTCAGGTACATCGATAAGCGCAGGTGCGGAAGGCACATTAACTGCAACGCTAGACGATACATTACTTGCTGCGCAAGGCGCTATTGACCCTATTGGTCTGTTGGGTATAACACTTGATCCGACATCGCTTAATGCGTCTGGCTTACAACAAGTAGCAGGTACATTCACAGATTTACTCAGTAACGCATCACTAGCAGCTGTTGGTGGGACGGGCAGTGCTGACGAGGGGCTTTGCATGAGAATAATACACGACAGAGAGTACAACTCATTCAGTGAGTCATTTTCTCAGCGAGATAACGAATCAATCATATATCAAATCAACTTCACACGACTCATGGTAGACCGAGGCTCCAGCATTAGCTCAGTCACTTGGTCTAGCAATGGCGCAACCATCACTAATCCATCGCTGGCTAGCAATATCACTCAAGCGACACTAAGAAGCTCAAGCAGGCATAACACGATAAAAGTTGTTGCTACTCAAGCAGACGGCGTTAATCGCATCAAGACAATTGATTTACGCACAATAGATAGCGACTCATCAGGGGGTTATAACTAATGAATGGTAGGCCTTCAATTTACAGCGATGACTTAGCTGTTGTGATGTGTATTCGCATCTCCGAAGGCGAGTCAGTGAACAGTATCTGTCGGGATGAAGATATGCCTTCTAAGGCTACATTCTTTAGCTGGTTGAATACTAACAAGAGCTTTCTGGACCAATACACGCGGGCGAAACAGTTAGGCGCTGAAGCTATTGCGGAAGATATGTTTGAAATTGCTGATGACGGCACGAATGATTGGATGGAAAAGCTAGATAAGGACGGTAAAGCTTCAAGCTATCAATTAAACGGCGAGCATGTACAGCGCTCTAAGTTAAGGGTTGATACGAGAAAGTGGTACTTATCGAAAATCCTTCCTAAGAAATACGGGGACAAAATAAACGTAGAGGGGAATCTAAATCATCGTGACGCAACCGGCATGTCAGACGCAGAGCTCGAACGTATCGCAGCAGGCAGCGGCGAAGGAACTACTTAAGCGACGACGTGCACGCACTGGCCTTATCGATTTTGCTCGCTACACAGAGAATAAGTACATACCTGCTGACCATCACTTCCAGATAGCGGAGAAGCTTGAAAAGGTTGCGAGTGGTGAGATACAGCGACTAATGATATTTATGCCGCCAAGACATGGTAAGTCTGAGTTGGCATCGAGGCGATTCCCAGCGTGGTTTTTAGGTAATCATCCTGATAAGTCGATTATTGGTGCATCTTACGGTAGTGAGTTAGCGGGAGATTTTGGTCGTGACGTTAGAAACATTGTAAGTGATCATACTTATAGCAATTTGTTTAGCACGGAGTTAGCGCAGGACAGTAAAGCGGCAGGACGTTGGCATACCAATAAAAAAGGCGGCTATGTCGCTGCCGGTGTTGGTACGGCGATCACTGGTCGTGGTGCTCACATCTTGCTGATTGACGATCCTTTTAAAGATCGAGAAAGCGCAGACTCAGAGCTAATGAGAGAGAAAGCGTACAAGTGGTATTTATCAACCGCTTACACTCGATTAGAAGGAACGGTTACAGATGAAGATCCTGATGAGTTATGGCGCAACCCAATACAAACCATTAACGAGGGATTAGTTAAGCCGTTTGAGGGCGCTGTAGTACTGATTCAAACACGCTGGCATGAGGATGACTTGGCGGGCCGTTTATTGGCTGATATGGAGGCTGGGGCGGATCAGTGGGATGTTTTATCACTGCCAGCGATCAATGAAAGTGGCGAGGCGTTATGGCCTGCTAAATATTCCATAGCTCGGCTTGAGAAGATCAAGAAAACATTAACGAGGAAATCACCTCGTGAGTGGGAAAGCCTTTATCAGCAAAACCCAACGCCTGATGAGGGTATTTTCTTTAAGCGCGACTGGTTCAAGCGTTATCACTTAAAAGATAAGCCTGACACGCAGAATTATATATCTACCGACTATGCAGTGAGTGATGGCGAGGGTGACTTCACAGAGTTTGGCGCTTTTGGTGTTGATGCTGGTGACAACCTTTATCCGTTCGACTGGTATTACGATCAATCATCTTCTGATGTCTGGATTGAGAAGTTGCTCGACATGACAAAAGAGCATAGCCCGCTCGCAGTTTATGGTGAGAAGGGTGTGATCAAGAAAGCAATAGAGCCTATCTTAAAAAAGCGCTCAGCAGAACGAAAGATTTATGGCTACTTCGTTTGGGTAGCAAGAACAGCTAACAAAGCGGCTATGGCTCAATCATTCAGAGCAAGAGCAGCAAGCGGTAAAGTCTATATCCCACTCACTGATTGGGGAGATAGATTAATTAATCAACTATGTGCATTCCCAGCGGGCAAACATGATGACGCGGTAGATGTGTGCGCATTAATGGGGCTAGTGTTAGATGAAATTATTGGCGAGACAGAACCATTGAAAGATAAAAAAGAACCAGCCGATCCGTATGAATTTGATGACGAGGAAGATTCGTGGAAAACAGCGTAAAAACGTTCACGGATCATTTTGATGAGTTCGCGGACAATGCAACAACAACATTAAAAGATTCAGCGCGCTCAAGAGATTATTTTGATGGTGCTCAATTAACGCCAGAGGAATACAGTGCGTTATTGAAGCGTAAGCAGCCGCCGATTGTTCGTAACATGATTCAGCGTGCAATATTAAAAGTATTAGGTGCTGAGACTCAATTGCGATCCGACCCTAAAGCTTATCCTCGCACACCAAAGGATGAAGAGGGTGCAGAAGCAATCACTAAAGGGCTTCGCTTTGTTGCTGATAACGTTGATCTTGATGAGCATTCATCGGAGCAGTTTGAGTTTCAAATTGTTGAAGGCTATGGCGGCGGCATTGTTGAAGTTAATCCTAAGACGCTAGAAATAGAGCTAACGATTATTAATCCTGATCGACTGTATTGGGATGTTCATTCTCGCAAAAACAACTACTCAGACAGTAAGTACACTGGGATTGTCGCATGGATGGACGTAGAGGATATTAAGCGCCGCTGGCCGGATAAGGCTGACGATATACAAGAGCATATGCAGTCTAGCTCTAGGCATACAGATTTTGATGATAAGCCCGACAATATTCGATGGGTGAATTTTAAGCGTAATCGAATGATGGTTAATCAGGAGTATTACTTAGAAAAGGATGTGTGGCAGGAGGTCTTCTTTTGCCAAGCCTGCATTTTAAGTAAAAAGGCTTCTCCTTACTTGGATGATAAAGGTGAGCCGACGAATCCTATCGAGATTGAAAGCTCATTCACAAGTCGCCATGGTGATCGTTACGGCCTAGTTGAGGCTATGAAAGACCCGCAAGACGAAGTGAATAAGCGCGGCTCTAAAGCACTACACATACTCAACGTCAATCAGACAATGGGCGAGAAAGGTGCTGTAGAAAACGTCAACACAATGAAGACTGAAAAGGCTAAGCCTGATGGTCATATTGAATTGACGCCGGGCGCTTTGGTTGACGGTAGATTTCAAGTTGTTGATCAAACGTCTGAGTTAGTTGCTCACTTGCAAATGATGCAAGAGGCTAAGTCTGAGATAGATGATTTATCTATAGATGCTTCCTTGAGTGCTTCAGCATCGGGTCGCTCACGAGAATTAGAGCAGCAAGATCAGTTAGTAAAAATAGGTCGAGTATTTGACCGTCACCGAAGCTGGAAGAAGCGCATCTATCGCCAGATGTGGTGCAGAATGAAACAGTTTTGGGATGAAGAAAAATGGGTGAGAGTGACGGATGAGGAAGACGCCGCTGAATTTGTAGGGCTGAATCAACCAGTCACTTTAGGCCAGTTAATGCAAGAGCACGCAGAAGAAACCGGTGAAGAAATACCGCCTGAGATGTTGCAAGACCCTCGCATGAATCAAGTGGTTGAAGTTCGAAATAATGTTAAAGAGCTCGACATGGATATCATCCTAGACGAAGCGCCGAATTACATTAATTTACAGCATGAGATATTTGCAACGGTCATGGAGGGCGCTAGAACATCTGGCCAGCCTATACCGCTTGATGTCATGTTAGATCTTATGCCGTCAGTACCCAATAAGCGCCAGATACTGGATAAGCTGAAGGGTGACGAGCAGGCACAAGAACAGCAAGCTGCTCAAGATCAGGAAGCGGCAGACCTTCAGAAACGAGATGCAGAAGCCGAGATTGAATCTAAAGAGGCTAAAGCTTATAAAGATGTTCAAGACGGTAAGGCGCAAGAGATCGAGAACCAAGCGGTACAGCTGGGCTTGATGGACTTGGTTAATGGGTAAGTTATCTAAGGTTAAGCAGGCTGTAGATAAAGCTTTAGATATGCGAGCGGCTGCGCGGATGAAGCGTGCTGAAGAGATGGGGTTTGATACGGGCGCTACGCTTTATCATGGAACCAATAAAGACTTTAATGCCTTTAACCAGCCAATTAATTGGTCATCACCTGAAAAAAGTCTGGCTAGTGATTATGCCGAATTCCGAGGAATGGAGGGCGGGGCTAACATGCTCCCGTTGCTAGGAAAAAAGCCAAGCAAGTCATTTGATATGGATTTAATGAATAAAGATTCAACACCTCAAGGTTTGATTGCTGAGATGGGTCGTCAAGCTGATTTTGATTCATTTCCAAAAGACCTTCAGGATGAGATATTTAACGCAGTAGACGACCTTGATCTGCACTTAAAAAAAGTAGGTATTGATAACGCCGTCATGAAACGACACCACCTTCTTAATAGTGAGGCGGTAGGTGAGTCGACGGTCGAGAAGTTCAAAGATGTTGCTGAAAAGATGGGCTACGATTCGGCCAAGCTAACCGAGGATGGAGTGCCTACAATTGGTTACTTTAATAAGCAAGATATTCGCTCAGTCAGCGCAGCTTTTGACCCAGCAAAGAGAGAATCCTCTAATTTATTAGCGGGCTTAGGTGGAGCGGGCATCTTAGGTGCTTCAATGCTAACACCGGAGCAGGCGGCAGCCGCAGACAGCTTTGCAGCACAAGATAACGATGGTATTTACGCTGATGAGTTTCCTACATTGGATCGCATTGGCACATTAATAAATAAACTTAATTTACCTATAGTTGGTCGACCTTTAGAAGGTACAGCTAATTATTTGCAGCGCCTTGGCGAGCCGAGATCCAAGTGGGACAGAGCTAAAGACTCCGCTGGGGCCGCGCTAGATTTACTATAGAAATACTAATTATTGAGAGGTCTCTTCGGAGGCCTTTTTTTATGTCTTGAAAAAGACGAACCGCTGCCGGGTATTCGGGCTTATGCAGGCTGCCGCTGCTTAATCGGGCTTAAAGGTAAGTGTTATGAGTGAAATTAATGATTTGTTAAATGGGACTGAATCAGAAGCTGTTGAAGTTGAAACTGTCGAGGCTGTAGAAACAGTTGAAACGGTTGAAACAGAAGTGCCAGCAGTAACCGAGGAGGTTATACCAGCAGCTACCGAAGAGGTAGAAGAGGTTCCCACGGGCTTAGAAAAGGTTGAGCTGCCGTCAACCGAAGAACTTCAATCACAAGTTGAAACAATCACTAAAGAGCTAAACGCTTACAAAACGAAAGCGAAAGATGAAAAAACCAAAAGACAGGAGCTAGAGAAGAAAGAATTACCGGACGTTTATGACGATAACTTTGCTGACTCATTACTAAATGAAGCGCAGCAGCTCGCCGTGAATGAGCGATTTAATCTTTCTGAATTTATGGCTCGCAAAGAATTTCCTGATCTTGATCAGAAGATTACTGCTTATGAAGCACTCGTTGAGAGCAATCCCGCTTTACAACAACAGCTCATATCTGCCGCCAGTCCTTACCACGAAATGGTTGACATAGTTGACAAGCACGAACGTGTATCAGCAATGGAAAACATTGACGAGTGGGAAGCTAAAAAGACAGCCGAAATCGAACAAAAGGTACGACAAAAGATAGAGGCTGAACAAGCTGTAAGGGATGGAAAGGTTGCTGGTCTTTCGCCCAGTCTAGCCAAAGTAGGTTCCTCGCCAATTGCGGAGAACACTTGGACAGGCCCAACCCCAATCAATGACTTAATTGCTTCGTGAGACGCCCATAGCGGCACGTCGAGAGGCACCCTAATGAAACGTCGAGAGACGTTCGGAGATAAATATCATGGCTAAAACAAGCGCAGCAACCGGCTTAACGGTTCAACAATGGGATGACAATTATTTTTCTGAATATTTGGGCAACAATCCCTTCAAGTCTTATATGGGCACGAGTGAAAACTCGATCATACAAGTTAAAGAAAACTTATCTAAGAAAAAAGGCGATTCAATCACCTTTGCTCTTGTTAATAAACTCACTAACACAGCAAACGATGGTACTTCAGCACTGGTAGGTAACGAAGAAGCTATGGGGTCTCGATCTCATAAGTTAACCGTTGGCTTGCGTCGAAATGCAGTAACAGTCACTGAATTTGAAGAGCAAATTTCAGCGATTGGATTGCGTGACGCCGCAAAACCTACACTCATGGATTGGTCAATGGAGCAGGATGTTGACCGAGTGATTACCCAACTAGGCGGCATCAATGGTGTAGCTTACAGCTCAGCAAGTGAAGCTCAAAAAGATGCGTGGTTAGTAGATAACGCTGATCGAGTACTTTTTGGTGCAGCTAAAGCAAATGCTTCAAGTAATGACCACTCAGTAGCGTTGGCGACTATCGACAACACGGCTGATAAGTTAACACCTGATGCATTATCACTAATGAAGCGTATCGCTTTATCGGCAAACCCGAAGATTAAACCGATTCGGATTGAAGGTAAAAACAAGCGCTTCTTCGTGGTTTTTGCTCATCCGCTAGTTTTTCGTGATTTGAAAAACAACGCAGCGATGATTCAAGCACAGCGTGAAGTATCAGTCACTATGCAGAACAACAAGTTGTTCCAAGGTGGTGATTTGGAATGGGACGGCATGATCATTCATGAAGTTGATGACATGACGACCCTAGCTGGCGTTGGTGCTGGTGGCATCGATGTTGGTCGCGCAGTGTTGTGCGGTGCTCAAGCCATGGGCTTAGGTATTGCGAAACGCTGGGAGACTCGCGAGAAGAAAGAAGATGATTATGGCAATGAAAGAGGTTGTGGTATTCGAGCAATTGACGGCTTGGATAAGATGACTTTTGGCACAGGTGCCGGTGATACCGACGACCTGAAAGACCATGGTTGTGTAACAGGTTATTTCGCAGCAGTAGCGGATAGCTAACTTTAACGAAGGGTCGGAAACGGCCCTTTTTTTATTGGAGTCAAAAATGAAATTCAAATTTATTAAACAAGTTGAAGGCGAAGTTGGCGTTTATGACGGCAAGTCATGCAAGACCGGTGATGAGGTTGAGTTCGAAGGTCGTTATGCTGAGAAAGCCTTGAATAATCCAGATTTTGAATCTGAAGAAGATGAGGCTGATGAAACCGGAGAAGAATCTGAAGAAGATGAAGCAAAAACCGGCTTCTTTGGTCGCTAAATGACTACAACAACAGACATCGCTAAAAAGGTCGCAGTGCGTATAGGCATTATTGCGCCTGATGAAACCTTAGAGGCTAAAGATGAATCAGGGCTTAAGTCGTCACTAACGGACCTGCATGAAGTATTGATTGATCAGCGTATTGTTCGTTGGGAGTTAGACGCAATACCCAGTAGGGCAGTCTCTTCGCTTGTCAGTGAGCTAGCATGGTACGTCCGTGATGATTACGATATACCCAGCCAGAAAGTACAGAGCTTGCAGCTAGCGCAATCTGAGGCGCGCAGAGACTTGTACGCGCAATCAAGCATACCTTACAACGGCGCTACGCTTGAGGCTCAGTATTATTAATGCGCACTAGCTTACCCGCGATTGGCCAAGCGTATTTGCACAGTGATTTAAGGCTGTCTGCGCAAACCTGCAAGAACTGGTATCCCGAGCTTAACAAAGAAACGTCTGTCATTGTTTCGTTGCAACCGTGGCCCGGCAATAAATCATTCGCCACTACTACAGGTGATGATCGCGGCACTACGTTTTGGAACGGTTTAGTTTATAAAGTTTCAGGTAGTACGCTTTGCAGCGTGAATGCCGCAGGCGTTTCTACCGTTATCGGTACTGTTGGTGGCTTAGGTCGTTGTGACTTTCCTGCTAATACTGATTATCTCGTTATCGTTACCAGCGGTTTAGTGTATGTGTATGACGGCACCACTTTTACGCAAAATAACAGCCCAGAACTAGAATCACCTAATTACGGCGATTACCTCAATAACCAATGGATTTATCAAGGTCAGAATGGCCGCTTTGGCGTGAGTGATGCGGGCGATCCTTTTACGATTAACGCATTAAGTTACGCAAGTGCAGAAAGTGCAGGTGATCCGCTGGTTAGACCGTATGTGTTTAATCAGATTTTATATTTGTTCGGCACTAAAACCGTTGAGCAATGGTACAACTCTGGCGCAGGTGATCCGCCGTTTGATCGTATACAGCAAGGGATTATCCAAAAAGGATTAGGTGCGGCGGATTCGGTAGCTAATAACGACAGAGTGATTTATTTCTTCGGTGATGATCGACTGGTTTATCAATTAGCCGGTAATGGCGTGTTAAGTATTACACCACCTGCTTTAGCCAGAACATTCCAAGATTATGCCGACCCATCGAATGCAGTGGGTTTTACGCTCACACTAAACGGCCAAGAGTTTTACATGCTCCACTTTCCTAACGAAAACACTTGGGCTTTCAATGAAACCTCGGGCGGCTGGTTTGAGTTAACTATTGGAGCTAATGAAAGACCTTACCCGGTGACCAGCCATGTTTACGCCTACGGCAAGCACCTAATGGCCGATGACGGTGAATTACTAGAGCTCGATGATAGCCTCAATACTTATAACGGCCTAACAGTAATCAAAGAAAGAACCACCGGATTAATCAGTGGTGAAATGCTAGGTAATGCGTTTATTGGTAAGCGTATGTTTATGTCGAGAATGGAAGTGATCGGCAAGATGAAATCACCACCCAGCACAGCACCATTAATGATGGTCGATTACTCAGATGACGCTGGTTATACGTGGAGCAATCCTCGTTTTAAACCGCTATCGATTGACGGTAACTACAGCAGTGTATTGCGCTTAACACAATTAGGCTCATTTAAAGACCGCGTATTCCGTTATCGCATTTCTGATGATATGCATATGTCATTACATAAAGTGTCGGGAGATTTCAAAATTGGCAACAACTAATCCGCCACCGCTTCGAGGTATACCGCAAGAGCTGGCCACGTTTCTGCGCCAATTGTGGGATAGAACCGGCGGCGCTAATGATGCCATTGCCGATTCACAAGTAGAGTCATTTGTCGGTATAAGTAACGCAAGAATCCAAGCGTTAAGCCAAGAATTATCGTATACCCGCTGCCAGCTTGCCAAGACTAACGCGCACATAGTGGCGCTTAGAAAAGAGCTGGATTATCTACACACACAAATCAGCACGTCCAACGGCAAGACCGCAGGATTACAACAACAACTTAACGATATTGAGGTAAAAGCATGGCTGTAACACCTAAGTCACTCGCACTAAATGATCAAATCACAGGTACTACTAACGCAGCTACCGACACGCTTTACACCGCGAACAATGGTACTGCGCAAATAGATGCTTTTACGGCCATTAATACGACTGGCGGTGCGGTAGATATCTCTATTTACATTCTACCCGCAGGTGTGGCGGCAACGGCTGCTGATCCTGTGATCGTGTCTGTGCCTGCTAACAGCCAAGTCATCATTGCAGACCTTATCGGCCATAAGATTCCTAAGGGTGGGGCGATAGAGGCCTTTGCTGGCACGACTAACGTTTTGCGTGTCATTGCCTCTGGCGTGGAGTTCACCTAAAGAAAAATGTCAGCCTACAAGGATCACGTTGAAACCGTCCTGAAGGCTGTATGGGATGATTTTGGCGAAGGCCATCCATGGTTTGATATCTGGTCTGTTAATGCGGAATACATCGCTTTTGACGGAGGTGTATTGATTGTTCATAAGCATGGTGGATTAGAAGAAATTCATGTAGCGATACTGCCAGAGCACAGAGGCATTAAAGCAGTTAAAGACCTTTCTAAGCTAATTAAAGGCAAGAGTTACGTGGCAAAAATACAAATAGAAAAACCGCATGTTAAGCGATTTGCAATCATGTGCGGCATGAAGATGACACACAAAGACAATCAATATTATTATATGAGGAATACCTAATGGGTGGTTTTGTAGCGTCCGTTTTAGGGACTAAAAATTCTGCTGATGCAGCGAAAGAAGCCGGTAAGATTCAAGCGCGATCAGCAGATAAAAGTATTGCTTTTCAGCGAGAGTCGAGAGATCTAGCGCGAAAAGACTTGCAGCCGTTCCGTAATTTTGGTGAGTCACAGATTCAGCCGCTGAACAGCTTATTATCAAACCCTAGCGGATATCTTGAAAACAACCCACTTTACGATGCGATAAACAGCAATTCACGGCGTGAGGTATTTGCTAACCGTGCAGCCAGAGGCAAGCTAGGCTCCGGCGGTACAGCCAGAGAGCTCCAGAATCGATTTTTAGCCAACGGTGAGAGTCTTATTAACAATCAATACAACCGGTTATTAGGTGGCGTCTCATCCGGTCAGAATGCAGCAGCAGGTCAAGCGAATGTTGCGCAAAATACAGGTGTAAACGTGGGTGAAACACTCTTGCAAAAAGGCAACTCATTAGCCGCCGCCAAAGTAGGCCGCGCCAATGCATTCAATACCGGTGTTAATGACTTTCTTAAACTAGCAACCTCAGCCGCAACCGCCGGAGCTTAATCATGCCACTTAACTCACAAATACCTTTAATGACTCATGGCGTTGATGCTTCGGGTGCTATTTCAGCCGGAGCTAATCAAGCTAATCAGCTAATGAGGTTTGCCGAAGAAAAGAAACAGGCACCTATACGCAACAGGCTTTTAGATTTGCAGGTTGGTAATGCCGAGGGAGTTTCTCGTCAGCAGCAAGGCCGTGAAGCCGTTTTAGATGCCGTCCCTATCAATGCTTCATTACAAAGAAAAGACAACGCAGGCGCACTAGCGCTGATTGACCAGCGCATTCAGAAACTGACTTCTCAAGGCCGCGACCCATCAGACTCAATTGCATTCAGAGAGCGATTAATTAACAACCCTGATCAGGCCGCGCTAGAAATAGCCGATATTATTAGCATGGGCCAACAGACAGGTGTGCTTAAAGTCTCAGATAACAAGCTATTCACTACCACAAAAGTGGCAGAGGACGGCACACTTATAGGGATTAACACTGACGCGGGTACAGCGGCTACGATCGATACTGGGGGAGCGACATTTAAAGGTAGCGCCCCGACAGTCAATATTAATAATGAGGCTCAAAATAAAGGCTTAACAGAAGAGCAAAAGGCACTAGGAAAGTCTCGCGTCAAGCGATTTGAAGGCCTTCAGGAGGCCGCCGATAATGCCATAGACCAAGATGAGCAGCTTGCGCAATTAGAGGGTATGGATGTAGAGACCGGATTCGGTGTTGATACTCGCAGCCTGATCGCCTCAGCTGTAAATGCTGTAGCTGGTGCGGGTTCGGGTGATGCGCTGCTTGACGTTAACTTACCGGCAATACAGGCATTTAAAAGCGTATCCAAACGAATGGTTAACTCTGAGCTAAACAAAGCAAAAGGGCCACAAACAGAAGGCGATGCAAGGCGTGCCGAGAAGACCGTTGCCAGTTTAGGCAATGAGATGCTAGCTAATAAATTTATCATCAAATCGCTACGCGCCACCAACGCAAGAAAAATAGAGCAGTCTGAGTTTTATCAACAAGTGCTGGAGCGCGACGGTACGCTTAAAAATGCCGATAAAGAATGGGCAGCATTTAAGCGAAAAACACCCATGCTATCAGCCACCGTCATGGATAGGGAAACAGGACTGCCCATGTTTTTTAACGAGTTCAGAGCAAAAACACTAGAGCGCAACCCACAAGCAACAGTTGATCAGATTATTAACGCATGGCGTGAAATGCAATGAGTGAAC
>Ga0209715_1001160_pt1 | contig 21708 bp, 19 predicted proteins | sample COGITO_mtgs_1205_2_FD_184809 | JGI IMG/M metagenome (GOLD analysis project Ga0209715, IMG submission 184809) | Pelagic marine microbial communities from North Sea - COGITO_mtgs_120503 (SPAdes) (version 2) | ecosystem: Environmental > Aquatic > Marine > Epipelagic ... | reverse complement strand
ACCAATTGTGCATCAGGCGACGGAGAACTTCAGGTTAATTATGCATCGGGATGGAAAAACGCAGCTGGCGGTGACATAACAGACCCACCACAAATAGGTGATTATAGAGATGGTGGGATTGTTTTTTATATTGCGTCAACCCCCGTAGATTTAGATGGAGATGGTGATTTAGATACAGGCTTGGTTTGTGCAATACAAGACCAGAGTTCTAGTATACAATGGATAATCGGAGGCAATACGCAAACAACTACAAATGGCGGTACATCAGCTTCTATTGGACAGGGGCAAAAAAATACAAAGGCTATGATGGGTCAAGCTGGTTATACAGGAGGTGCTGCTAAAGTTTGTAATGATTATTCAATTACAGTTAATGAAATTACTTACAGTGATTGGTTCTTACCCTCAAAGGATGAGTTAAACCAAATGTATGAACATAAGGCAGCCATAAACTCCGCAGCAGCAGCAAATAGTGGTAGTAATTTTTCTAATGTTTACTACTGGAGTTCTACGGAGTACGATAACGGTAGCGCGTGGAAGCAGTATTTCTTCAATGGTTTTCAGGACTTCCACTTCATTAAGGACAACTCATTCAATGTGCGTGCTGTTCGGGCTTTTTAGTTATTTAATTATTTATCAATTTAATACAAGCCCTTGCTCTTAGCAGGGGTTTTTATGTTTGGCATATCTTCTTCCTTCAGTTCAGTGAATTCTAAGCCACATATAGGTTTAATTAAGATTTTGTATTTTTACATTATAAGCCAATTTAACAATGCGTTATTTTATTTTAGTTTTTTTACTTATGAGCCTTTCAGGGTTCAGTCAAACTGTTTCAAAACAAGTGATTAGTCCTTTGGGGGGAACTGCTTTTTCGGACACTCACAAACTCAGTTATACCACAGGAGAAGTGGTGGTCGGTGCGATGACTTCTGAAGATGGCAGCATCCAATTAGGCAACGGCTATTATCCGTCTTTAGACTTGTCAACCTTAAATACAGAGTCGGCAGAACTTCAATTGCAAGTCAAAGTATTTCCAAATCCTACTACAGAGACCATTTTTATCACCCATCCTATCAGTAATTCTTTTAAAGTCTTTATTTCTGATTTAACTGGCAAAGTATTACTAAAAAAAGAGGTGGGGAAACAAGAACCTATTAATATACAAGGTTATCCCACAGGGGCTTACCTTATTAATGTAACTACAGAAGACAAAAAAACCAATACGTATAAAATTATCAAGCAATGAAAAAGTTCTACGCCATTCTATGCCTAGCCACAGCACCACTTACACAACTACAAGCCCAAGCGCCACAGGGTTTTAACTACCAAGCAACAGTTAGAAATGCTAGTGGAGATTTGGTAGTGAATCAAAATGTTAGCTTTAGTTTTAATGTTATTCAAGGTTCACAAGCTGCTGACCCTGCTTACTCTGAAGACCATACATTATTAACAGATGATTTAGGACAAGTATCTCTTGTAATAGGGCAAGGAACTCCAACAACAGGAGTATTTTCAGAAATTGACTGGTCTATTGGAAACTATTATTTAGCAATTGAGCTAGATACAGGCAACGGATTTGAGCCTGTGGGAACCTCACAACTTCTAAGTGTACCTTATGCTATGTATTCTAATAATTCAGGGAGTTCTAACGAATTGCCAAGTGGAGGTTCAAACGGGCAGGTATTGACTGTTGTTGATGGTGTTACAACTTGGGTGGACCAACAAGATTTAGTTAATATAAATAGTGATAATCCCATATATTTGGCTGATAATGGTGTTACTATTAAAGCAAGAGACTGGGCTTTTGTTGGGGATAAAGGTGTAGTTAATGGGATTGGATACACTATTGTTGATACGTCTACACTGAAGTCTATGACTGACAATAGAAATGATGTAACGAGAGTATGTACATCAAGGGTAATAAATATGGAAGAATTCTTTTATGGGTATGATTCATTTAACCAAGATATTGGTTCTTGGGATACCAGTAATGTAACTAATATGAGCAGTATGTTTCAACAAGCTACCTCTTTTAATCAAAATCTGAGTTCTTGGGATACCAGTAATGTAACTAATATGTACAAGATGTTTCAACAAGCTACCTCTTTTAATCAAAATCTGAGTTCTTGGGACACCAGCAATGTAATTGATATGTCTTATATGTTTTCTAGTGCTGATTCATTTAACCAAGATATTGGTAATTGGAATACAAGCAGTGTGACTAATATGTCTTATATGTTTTCTAGTGCTGATTCATTTAACCAAGATATTGGTAATTGGAATACAAGCAGTGTGACTAATATGTCTCATATGTTTTATAATGCTGATTCATTTAACCAAGATATTGGTAATTGGAATACAAGCAGTGTGACTAATATGACTTATATGTTTTCTAGTGCTGATTTTTTTAATCAAGATTTATCTAGGTGGAATGTTGTGAATGTTCATTATCCTTATTTTAATGATTTTAGTAGTAACACGCCACGATGGACACTGCCAAAACCCATTTTTTAAACCATAGGCATATCTTCCTCCTTTAATTCAGCTATTTCTAACCCTCGTAAATAAGTCAGAGATACATTTATAGAAGAGTGCCCCATAGCTTTTTGTAGCTTAGTTATTGAGCCTGTACGCTTAAAGATTTCTATAGCTCCTGAGTGTCTAAAAGTTTCGTTTTGTATTAATTGTAATATAAAAGTTATTATATTGCGTTATAAACCAATTACACTTTTAAAATACTAAGATGAGAAAAATAACAGTAATCGTATTGATGCTTTTTACAGCACTCAGCTAATTACACTTTTAAAATACTAAGATGAGAAAAATAACAGTAATCGTATTGATGCTTTTTACAGCACTCAGCTACGCACAAGTAGGTATTAATATAGCAACTCCACACGCATCAGCGGCATTGGATGTGACTTCTACCTCAGCAGGTTTTTTACCCCCACGTATGACTGCCTTACAACGCACTGAAATTGTTAACCCAGCATTGGGATTGATGGTGTTTTGTACCAATTGTGCGTCAGGCGACGGAGAACTTCAGGTTAATTATGCATCGGGATGGAAAAATGCAACTGGCGGTGACATAACAGACCCACCACCAGTAATAGGCGATATTAGGGCGGGCGGAGTTGTGTTTTGGGTAGACCCTTCTGATAATCGTCACGGTTTGGTATGTGCGTTTTCAGATTATTCAACTAAGGTACAATGGGGTTGTTATGGGATAGATTTACCAAACGTACTGAATGTCCCTTATAATGGAGGTAATCCTTCGGGCTCAGGTGCAGAAATAGGAGATGGTGTTAGTAATACTAATAATATATTAATTGATTGCTCAGATGCTCCCGCTGCTTTAGCGGCAAGGTCTGTAGGAGCACAATGGTTTTTACCAAGTGCCAAGGAGTTAAATGAAATGTATGATAATAGAACAACTTTAGAGGCTATCTCTGTGTTTACTGAATTTAGTCCTGTCTACTGGAGTTCTACGGAGTTCACGAGCAATCTCGCGTGGGGTCAGAATTTCTTCAGTGGTGATGGTAATCACAGCGTCTACACTAAGGAAGCCACTTGCAATGTGCGTGCTGTTCGGGCTTTTTAGTTATTTAATTATTTATCAATTTAATAGATTACAAGCCCTTGCTTTTAGCAGGGGTTTTTATGTTTGGCATATCTTCTTCTTTCAGTTCTGTTATTTCTAAACCTCTTAAATAGGTTAGACTAATATTTCTTATATTTGAGTATGAATAATAAATATAAACTTCTATTAAATATTACTGTAATTCTTCTAATAGCTAATGTTTTAATCTCATTTTTCACAAACTTGTGGAAAGAAACAAACTACCCCGATTATATAAATTCAATTTTATTTCTTTTATTGATTTTACTTGCCTCCCAAGTTTATTCGAAAAAGAAAGACTAAACCATAGGCATATCCTCCTGCTTCAATTCAGGGAGTTCAAGCCCTCTCAAGTAAGTCAGAGACACATTTATAGAGGAGTGCCCCATAGCTTTCTGTAGCTTGGTTATAGAGCCTGTACGCTTAAATATTTCTATAGCTCCTGAGTGTCTAAAACGAATTGCTTTATATTGATTGTTATATAAAAGTCATTATATTTGAACTTGAAACCAATTACACTTTTAAAATACTAAGATGAAAAAAATAACAGTAATCGTATTGATGTTGTTTACAGCACTGAACTACGCACAAGGTATTGAACTCAACGGAACGATTAGCGCCCAAGGCAATCAAATCAAAAACTTGCAAGACCCTACAGAGGCGCAGGATGCGGTTACTTTATCTGTTCTATTGGAAAAGATATCTGAGCTTCAGAGCCAAATTTCTCCTTTGCAAGCTACATCAGGTTCTGGAACAGTTACGGACATCGATGGCAACAGCTATACATACCTCACTTACGGCAACCAAGTATGGACTGTAGAAAACGCTGAGATGGTTACTTACAGGGATGGTACAGGGATTCCACAAGTCACGGAAGCAACAGCGTGGGCAGCCCTCACTACAGGCGCTTGGTGTTATTACAGTAATAACGAAACAAAAGGAAAGCTTTATAATTGGTATGCAGTGATGGGTATTCACGACAATGTTGAAAGCACCCCAAACAAAGAATTTGCACCAGAGGGTTGGCACGTACCAAGTAATTCGGAGTGGACAGCCCTTGAAAATCACCTCATAGCCAATGGCTATAACTATGACCAATCCGCCACAGAAAACAAAATAGGCAAAGCTATGGCATCTACTACAGGTTGGTATAGCTCCACAAATACAGGAGCAGTAGGCAACGACCAAAGCTTAAACAACAGTAGTGGCTTTAACGCTTTCCCTGAGGGTTCCCGTTACAGCAGTGGTTCGTTCGGCGATGGGGGTTACAATGCGGTCTTTTGGAGTTCCAATGAGAGCAGTGCAAATAACGCTTGGTACAGCGACCTGACCAACGAAGAAAGTAACCTGAGCAGCGACGACTACTTCAAGCAGGACGGCTTTTCAGTGCGTTTTGTTAGGGATTAATTTTTCTTGACGCTTGACTCTTAAAGGGGCTGCCTTTAGCAGCCCCATCTTTTTAAATGAGTTGTGGTTTTGTCAAAACAACTCCAGACTGATTGAAGAACAGTGAATTATAAAGAAAAGTGGAATCGATTAAAGCCTAAACCATCGGCATATCAGATTCAGTCAATTCAGGGGGTTCAAGTCCTCTCAAATAAGTCAGAGATACATTTATAGAGGAATGTCCCTTTGCTATCTGAAACTTGGGTATGAACCTGTTCTCTAGCGCTACCCCAACAGTTCCATTTAAAGTAGCTGATATTTTAGTTATAACTGTAACAGCCTATAGAATTAGTATAGGCTATTACGGATATAAAAATTGCTTTCATCTTCTGTAAAAGTAAAGATTAAAAAAGCTAAAATATGAGTCGTTTTCTCACTTAGTATTTAGCAAACCTTTTCGTTGATGATTTAACACCATCTGAAACTTCTAAAAGGTAAATCCCTACAGACAAAGCGCTGACGTCAATGGTATGTGTGTTATTCGCTTTTAAAATAAGTTGCCCCAATCTATTATATACTTTTAAATCATACGTATTTAATCCTTTAATATGTATTTTGTCAGATGTAGGATTTGGATACATAATAACCTTCAGAGTTTCATTGTCTCCATCAATAGAAGATAAACTAGAGTCTTCCACAATAACCGTTCTTGTCACTTCTATAGCGGCATTGCCAGAAGCATCCGAAACATTGTAAGTCAAGGTGTAGCTTGCAACGATATCAGTATCTACAGTATTTACCGTAATTATATTCGAGCTTAATGCGGTATCATCATCATAGTTGTCTGTGGCTGCAGCGCCGGCATCTGTATAGGAAGCACCGACCTCCACTGTCACTGTAGGATCACCATTTAGAGTAATAACGGGCACTGTAGTGTCTACGACATTAACCGTTCTTGTCACTTCTATAGCGGCATTGCCTGCAACATCCGAAACATTGTAAGTCAAGGTGAAGCTTGCAACGATATCAGTATCTACAGTAGTTACCGTAATTATATTGGAGCTTAATGCGGTATCATCATCATAGTTGTCTGTGGCTGCAGCGCCGGCATCAGTGTATGTAGATCCAACTTCAATAGTTACAATCTCTAAGCCTGTAAGCGTAATGACAGGCACTGTAGTATCTACGACATTAACCGTTCTTGTCACTTCTATGGCGGCATTGGTTGCAACATCGCTTACGTTATAATTAACAGTATAAGAACCAACTGTTCCAGTAACTACAACACTAACATCAGTCACGATACTCGCGGTTAATGTTGTATCATCATCATAATTATCTGTGGCTGTAGCACCGCCATCAGTGTATGTAGATCCAACTTCAATAGTTACAATCTCTAAGCCTGTAAGCGTAATGACGGGCGCTGTAGTGTCTACGACATTAACCGTTCTTGTTACTTCTGTAGCGGCATTGCCTGCAACATCCGAAACGTTGTAAGTCAAGGTGTAGCTTGCAACGATATCAGTATCTACAGTATTTACCGTAATTATATTCAAGCTTAATGCGGTATCATCATCATAGATGTCGGTAGCTGTAGCACCGGCATCTGCATAGGGAGTACCGACCTCCACTGTCACTGTAGGATCACCATTTAGAGTAATAACTGGCACTGTAGTGTCTAAAAAATTAAGCCCAGAATTCCAGGAACCCACATCCTCGCCATCCGAACCAAAATCAATTGGACTATCTGTTCCTTCAGCAACAGCATCATATATTACGTTCCCGGTTGTTGAATCGAAACTTAGATTGGAAGCTGTTAAATCTGCTGCTACTATTGAAGACACAAAAGAATCATTTACACCAAGTGATACAATTTTTTTAGATAACGAATTTATTAAACTTAATTCAACACTAGCAATAACACTAATATCAGAAGGTAAATCAGTTGCACCATCAGTCACATAATTTCCATAAACTAAAGAGTTTTGGATTGTAAAAGGCCTTGTTCCTTCTATTTTAATACCTCCTCCTTTAGATTGATTAAGACCCGCTTCTACACTATTATTAAAAATAGTCGTATTTGTGATACTACTTTCAGTATTACTGGCACCTAAGTATAGTGCTCCGCCATCAAGACCCGTTGCACTATTATTTACAAAAGTAGATCCTGTAATAATTAATTGTCTTCCCACAGTTGTTATAGCGATTGCACCACCTCTATTGGCACTATTTCCATCAAATAAAGAATTGGTAATTGTTAAAACTCCAGTGCCTCCTGCTAAAATAGTACCACCATTAACAGTCGAAACATTATTTTTAAAAACACAATCTGTTAATGTTAAATCTGAGCTTTGAGTAATCGTAATAACAGCACCAGGATTTGTAGTAGTCGCATCTTGAAATGTAATATTTGTGAATGAAATTGTCTTGCCTGCTGCATTTATAACATACATTCTAGCACCCGCACCTGTAATCGTTGCATTAGTTTGCCCAACAAAAGAAATCGATTTTCCTACCCCAACTTGACCTGTTTGATTGATAGATCCTACAATAATAATGGTATCGCCATCTGAAGCAGCTACAACAGCATTGTTTACAGTTGTAAAGGCATTCTCTTCAGACAAACCGCCACTATTATTTCCTCCAGCTTTAACGAAATAAGTGACTGGAACGCTAGTATCTACAACATTAACTGTTCTAGTCACTTCTGTAGCGGCATTGCCTGCAACATCCGAAACATTGTAAGTCAAGGTGTAGCTTGCAACGATATCAGTATCTACAGTATTTACCGTAATTATATTGGAGCTTAATGCGGTATCATCATCATAGTTGTCTGTGGCAGTAGCACCGCCATCAGTGTATGTAGATCCAACTTCAATAGTTACAATCTCTAAGCCTGTAAGCGTAATGACAGGCACTGTAGTATCTACGACATTAACCGTTCTTGTCACTTCTGTAGCGGCATTGCCTGCAACATCCGAAACATTGTAAGTCAAGGTGTAGCTTGCAACGATATCAGTATCTACAGTATTTACCGTAATTATATTGGAGCTTAATGCAGTATCATCATCATAGTTGTCTGTGGCTGCAGCGCCGGCATCTGTATAGGAAGCACCGACCTCCACTGTCACTGTAGGATCACCATTTAGAGTAATTACTGGAGGTGTTGTGTCTGGTGACACCAATGAGAATCCGGAATCCCAAGCACCAACGTCATTACCGTCTGATCCAAAATCTATTGGACTATTTTCCCCTACATTTACTGCGTCATATACAACTTTCCCAAGAGTGGAATTAAATGTCAAGTTTGAAGATGTAAGATTTGCTGGAGTACCTAAATTTCCTTTGATTCCTGTTATAGAACCAGCACCTTCATCTTGATTATCTACATAAGTACTAATCCATTGTGCAATAGAAGTCTCAAAAGTTTGTGTTCCATTAGTACCTGCACCCCAATCTGATGGTCCACCAGTACTATTATTCGTTTTATTATCATAAAACAAGCTATTGCTAACAGTCGTATTTCCGTTATCTGTTCTTATGGTTCCAAAATCTTGGTTAGCACTACCAGTTGTATTTTGAAAAAATGTACAGTTTGTGATAGTATTAGTACTTCCAGTTGTTGCAACATATAAAACAGAGCCACCAGCAGCAGTTGCATTAGTTGTTTGATTATCATAAAAAGTAGAACTAGTTATGACGAAATTTGCTGAATTAGCATACAAAGCACCTCCTTTTGTAGCTGCAGAATTACTTTTAAATAGTGAATTAGTGATTATAATTGTCCCTGAGTTACCAAAAATAGCCCCTCCTTCGTCTGAGGAAGTATTATTTTCAAATGAGGAGTCTATGATATTCAAAGTTCCATTGGCAAAAAACAGCGCACCACCACCAGCTGCATTAGTTACAGAATTATTTGTTATGGTACAATTGTTAAAGGTTACAGTAGCTCCAGCATTATTACTGAAAAGTACACTACCACCTCCAAGTGTTGTACTATTGCTAGAAAATGTAAGGTCTTTAAAAGTAACATTTGCCGATGTTGGTCCATTTATCGTAAATAGCCTTTTAGCTCCACTAGCTCCAGTTATAATTGAGTTAGCATCCAAACCTTCTATTGTAAAGGAAAAATTCTTTGTTGTTAAATTAGCTCCATTGGAAGTAATTGTTCCTATAATTACAAGTTTATCACCTTCAGAGTTTATTTGCCCAAGTGCATTTCCGAAATTTCCGTAGGCATTTGCCTCACTTGAACCATCAGATAAGCCAGCACCTGATGCCGAAACATAAACGGTATCTTCAGTATCTTGAGCGATTACGGTTAAGCTAAAAAAAGTAAATAGCAGTAGTGTGGTTAGTGTCGTTTTATTCATAATTGGTTAATTTTGTTGATTATAGATTAATCTATTATAATTTTTATCAATTATACAGTATTACTATTAATTTAATATTAATTATTGATTAATACGGTGAGCTGTTTTTGAGAAGAGTTTGCTTTTTAATCGGCTTTATACTATTTGGTGCCATACAACCTAAGAAGTGAAAATGGGGTTGCAATGCTAAAAATTTTCTGTTTTCTGTTTTTTTCTTAAAAATGTAATCTAAGTTCTAAACGGTACCCCCAAGTCGTATTTTAAAATCAGATTTTTCAGGGACAACTACACTAAAATTGATTGTAGAATATTAAAATCTCCTTAAGACTTATTTAGAGGATTCAAACAATTAAATATAAAAAGGGTTCTTTAAGCGAAAAAAGGAGGTTTTTAAAATACTTCCCAAAATAGTTCAGCTTTACACCCTTTGCCTAAACCCTAAAACACTTCTTAATTGAGGGGTTTTTATTGAAGCAACTGTACTTTTAAGATTTTTGTGTATTAGTTGTCATATAAAAGTCATTATATTTGTGCGATAAACCAATTTAATGATGAAAAAATTACTTTTAATTCTTATCCTTCCTTTCCTTAGTAATGGACAATCTTTAGAGCGCGGAAGCCTTTCGAACCGTTCAGAACCCCCTAGAACAGCAACCAAGTTTAGCGATCATAATTCAAGAGATCAAGGACGTTTGTCAGCCATAGCCACGCCCGTTGCAGAGTTGCGATTCGATCGACTCGTTGATATAAGCCATGATGAATATGAATTAAGCGAAAAAAATGATTACACACTCAATGAGAATGGGAATTTTATATCTCATGTAAACTATACGTGGGCTTCAACGATTAATTCTTTTATGTCTGATCAAAAAACGGCTACTTTTGAGCCTGATAAAAAAGTCTTATTGGCGTATAATGAGGATGAAACACTGGATATACAGTCGTTTTTCAACTGGGATATATTTGCTAATGATTTTGTGCTAAATGCACAAAAAGAGTTTTCATACGATGAAAATGGAAATATGATTGCTTCTTTTTTCAACACCTGGGATTTAGATAATGAAGTTTTTGTGTCTTTTTCAAAAGAGTTGATAACAAACGACGACAGTGGAAATATAACGATTTCTGAAAACTACAACTGGAGTACAGCAAACAACATTTATACACGCTTCTCTAAAGATGAATACACATACGATGAAAATGGGAATCAGATAGTTTATTTATATTCCACCTGGAATATAGAGAGTGGCGAATTTGAGCCTGTTTATAAAGAGGCGTACACATCCGATGAAAATGGGAATCTGACGGTCTCTAAACACTACCGCTGGGATGCAGCAGCTGGCAATTTTACTCTCAACTTTAAAAATGAATACACATACGATGAAAATGGGAATCTGACGCTTTATTTATACTCTTACGTAGATACAGCGATTGGCAATTTTGTGGAATCACATAAAGAAGAGTCCACACACGATGAAAATGGGAATCTAACACTTTTAATAATATATAATAGCGATGCAACAAGTGGAGCTTTGGTAGCTACTTCAAAAAAGGAATACACATTTGATACGAATGGGCATATAGAGTCTTATCTCTATTCCAATTATGACACAGGCTTAGCTGATTTTATACCCGCTTTTAAAATGGACTATGAAACCGATGTAGATACCGATTCTAGCCTAAAGAGAATGGGAACAATTTCTAAATATAACACGATCTCTGAACAATGGGACGCGTTTGAGGGCGAAGCACTTCAATCATTTCTTTACTACACTAAATTATCTTCATTATCAACAGCGGGTATTGAGCAGGCGCATTTCTCAGTATATCCAAACCCCGCAAAAGAGTCTTTATTTATCAATAATACAACGATTGAAAGGGCCACCATTTATACTATTCTTGGAAAAAAAGTACTTGAAATTAGGGGTCAAAATAAGCTAGACATCTCGCCGCTTTCAAAGGGTGTCTACTTTATTAACGTTTCAGATGGCAAAAAAGCATCCACTAAAAAATTCATAAAAAACTAACGCCTTAAAAGCATGCTGAATCCTTTCTAAGGAGTTCGTTCTTTTTATAAACTCAAAAAACCCTTCTTAACTGAGGGGTTTTTTGTTGAAGCAACGTCCCTAAAACACTAAAAGCTAAAAGAAATAGGCCCCTTTTTGTTTTGAGTCGGTTACTCAGTACGTTTAGCTCCAAAGCTACTGAACTATTTTTTTGTATGTTTGTTTTATAAACCAATTTAATGATGAAAAAATTACTTTTATTTTTCAGTATTTCTGTTTTCTTTATAGGCCGCAGTACTGCACAAGAGTTAACTAAAGAGCGGTCTAAGGAGTCGTTTATAGAATGGAATTTTGGGATTGCTTTTTTAGAAGATGAAGATTTTGTCTTTCCTGGAACATCCGTTCTCTGGGGTAAAACGTACATAAATGAAAATGACCTAATTTTTGAATATGAAGTTGGTTTTGCACTTCCAACTCTTGTAACAGGTAAAATTGGAATCGGCAAAAAATTTAATAACACAAAAGTTGTGGTCGGAATAAGACCCTTCCCATTTAACATCTATGGGCAATCTAGTTTTGCCAAAGGGGAAAAAGGCTATTGGATCACTTCCCTTGAATATAATCCGAGGAATCCCACCAATAGAGTTTCAAAAGGAATTTTAAATTTTGGATATCGATGGAATTTAGACAGCAAAGACAAAAAATAAAAGCGGAGCTATTTATTTAACGTTGAAGCAGTCAGAATGCTCTAATCCACTAGTGCTCCCTAAGCCACGTCTGTAAATTGAACGTGCTGTTTACATAATTACCCCATCGCTTACTGAAACTTTCTGTAGAGGCTTTAGGTGTATTGTTCTAACACAAATACGCATTTTTTAAATTGATTGTGATATAAAAGTCATTATATTTGTGGGATAAACCAATTTAATGATGAAAAAATTACTTTTAATACTTATACTTCCTTTGCTTAGTAATGGACAATCTTTTGAGCACGGAAGTTTTGCAAACCGTTCAGAACGTCACACAAATACTGATTTTAGAAAATTCCAAACCAATTTTAGCCATGATAGTTCAAGGGATCAAGCACATTTGTCAGCCATAGCTACACCTGTTGTAGGGTTGCGGTTGGACCGTTTAGTTGAGGTGAATTTTTCTGGAGATCAATTATCTTACAAAAGAGATTTGACATATGATGTGAATGGCAATGAGGTGCTTAAGACAATTTACCAGTGGGACACAGCGAGTGACTCTTTTGTGCCTAGTCAAAAATTGGAAAGCATTTTCAATGAGAACGGAGACCCGACGCTCTATACATATTACAATTGGGATACAGATACTAACGGATATGTGAATTATATAAAAATAACTTTCACATACGTTGAGAATGGGAGGACAATTTTAGCTCAAATATGGGATGCAAATGCTAACAGTTATGTGAATAATAACAAAGATGTCGTCACAGAGGACGGTTATGTGGAGACTACTATAACTCAAAGCTGGAATACAGACACTGAAGTTTATGTGGATTCTTATAAAAAAGTAATAACATACGATGAGAACAATAGGATACTAGACACAGACTTTTACAGTTGGGATTCAGAGACTGTATCTTTTTTGCCTTATAGTAGAAATGTATACACATACGATGAGAATGAGATGACTTATTTAATTCAAACATTGAATGCAGACACTGGCGATTATATCAATATTTCTCAAGAGAACACAACATACGATCTGAATGGAAATATAACGCTTATTGAAACCACGGCGTTTGATAACGATGGCGTTATAGCTTATTATAACCAAAGTGGATATGCTTACGATGAGAATGGACATATGGCCTATTCTTTATTTCCGAAATATGATTCAGAATCAAGTAGTTTTATACCCAGTTTTAAAACGGAATATTCAACAGTTCTCGACAGCGATACAAAGCTAAATAGAATGGGAATAAGTTACGAATATAACAACACGATCTCTGGACTATGGGATCCGTTTGAGGGCGAAGCAGTTCAATCCTTTTTTTACTACACCAAACTGGACCCTCTGTCAGCGGAGGATCTGGTAGATCAGCATTTCTCGGTATATCCAAACCCAGCAAAAGACTTTTTGTTTATCGATAGTACATCGATTGAAAGGGCCACCATTTATACTATTCTTGGAAAAGAAGTACTTGATGTTAGGGGTCAAAATAAGCTAGACATCGCGCCGCTTTCAAAAGGTGTTTACTTTATTAACGTTTCAGATGGCAAAAAAGCATCCACAAAAAAATTCATAAAAAACTAACGTCACAAAAATATACTGAATCCTTTTTTAGGAGTCCGTTTTTTTTATAAACTAAAAACCCATCTTAACTGAAGGGTTTTTTTGTATTATAAACGTCTTAAGGTTGGCGTACCCATTCTTCAATGGTCTTAAAAACACCGCAAAGGCGTTCCGATTTTTTGGTTAATGAGTATTCTACTTTTGGAGGGATTTCTGGGTATTGCTTTCTATTTATAAGCGAATCTTTTTCTAAACTCTTTAATTGGTCTGTCAATACTTTTCTTGAAATAGTTGGGATCGCGGCGGCGAGTTGACCAAATCGAATTACCCCTCTTGTTCTAATAATATTGATAATTATAAGCTTCCATTTTCCTCCTAACATTTCTGTAAAAGAAGTGACTGGGCATATATCGTTCGTTACTTTCATAAGACTGTTTTAGTTACCATAAAGTACCTAGAATATTATAGTTACTTAAAGGTAACAAGTTACTTTATGTTTCCAAATGTATTACTATTGCAGGAACAAAAAAAATAATAGCTATGAAAACAAAAAATTTAGTATCCATTTTATTAATTGCAGTCACAACAACTGCTTTTTCACAGATCAAATTTGATTTAAACAAGAGCAACATCAAATGGACTGGGGAAAAAATCACAAAGCAAGCCCACTCAGGTTCTTTAGCGTTTAATTCGGCAACAGTCTCATTAGACGACCCAAACAATCCATCTGGAGTCTTTGCAGTGGATATGACCTCATTAACGAATGATGATTTAACGGGTGAATGGAAACAAAAGCTTGAAGGACACTTAAAATCTGACGACTTTTTTTCAGTGGAAAAACACCCTGAAGCAACCTTGGTGATCAAAAAAGTGATTTCTCAAAACAACAACTCTTATCAGCTCACAGGAGACTTAACAATTAAAAGCATTACCCATCCTGTCGATTTTAGTTTGAGTGTTTACGAAGATAGAATTGAAAGTAAATTAACTTTTGATCGGTCAAAATTTGACATTCAATTTGCTTCAGGAAGCTTTTTTGAAAACTTGGGGGATACTCTAATCTTAGATGAAATTACGCTTGACATAACATTACTAAAAATATAAAAATTATGATTTACAAAAAACAAGACCGCCCCAAGTGTGGCTGTGGAAATACGCAAAACCCAGATGGATATTGTGATGGCTCACACTCAAATAATTAAAATTAAGCCCTCTTTTCAGAGGGCTTTTATAGTACAGGCCTGTATCCTCTTTTCGCATTTAGCCGTTTTCTCTACGGCTGAGGCACCACCACTGCGCTTTTAAGCGGTCTAAAATAGGTTTATCTGTTAATTGTGATAGGAAAGTGATTATATTTGTACCACAAACCAATTTAATAATTACAAAATGACCGTACACCAATCCGTATACGCGCTTGCTAAACATATATTCACCTATAAAAAACACTAATCCCTCTTTTTGTCAGTCTCTTTTGTCTCAACATCACTTACAGCCAATGCCTTGCTGGTGAAGTAAAAGTAACAATTGTCATCACTACAGATGGCTTTGCCAGCGATGGCTATTGGGAGCTTGTTCCAGCGACAAACGCCTGCGGCGTGGGAACCATTGCTTCTGGTGGAAATACAAACGTTGGATGCGCCGGCGGCGGCGCCGAATTAGGTCCTACAGGGGGCTATGCCAATGGTCAGGTTGTCACTGTAGGGCCCTGGTGTGTTACAGAAGGTGAAGATTATGCCATCCACTACATTGATGATTATGCCGATGGCGGTTTTGAATTTGAAGTGCTTGTAAATGGGTATGAAATAGAATACTTTACTGGGGAAACTGGACTCAATGAAGTCTTTACGTTTTCGGCAAGCCAGCCAATGGCATACGACCTGTCTTTAGAATCCACAAACGTGGTGAATTATATGGTTCCAGGAACCTTTGATTTGTCTGCGGTGGTTTCCAATCAAGGAACCACTGAAATAACAGCCTACACCCTTAGCTACTCAATTGACAACGGACCAACACAAACACATGCGGTTACTGGCTCGTCTTTACACTACACCGAAACAGAAGAAATTGAGCATTCAATTCCTCTTAACTTTACAACCTACGGAAACCAAACGGTTATGGTTTGGATTAGTAATTTGAATGGCACGAACCCCGACGAAAACTCTGGAGACGATTTTTTAAATACGACCTTTCAAGTTGGACCAGCAACCCCAAACCTTATCGATCTATACAACGGTGCGGAGGTTACTATAGAACCAATTGCAGGTGCAAGTGATGGCGTTAACCTCCCAACCGATCTTGATTTTCATCCAACTTTGACCAATAGAGAGTTGTGGGTGATTAATAAGGATACTGAAGCCAGTGGTGGAAGCACCGTCACTATTTATGATGCTGGACTCCCAGAACAGACATCAGTTTACAAGTTTGATGTAAGTAATTGGCACTTTATGTCCCTTCCTACAGGAATTGCTTTTAGTGATAATGGAAACTGGGCAAGTTCCCCGGGAGTTTTGGACGCAAATCATAGTCCTAACATTGCTGCTCATTTCACAGGTCCTACGCTATGGTCTAGCGATATGGCTATTTATGGAGAAGATCCAGGGCCTGAACTAAATGGAAGTCATTTAGACGCACTTCATTTGAGTCCTCAATGTCAAGGTATTTGTGCGGAAAAAGACAATGTATTTTGGGTATTTGATGGCTATAATGGAGATCTTGTGCGTTACGATTTCGCTGAAGACCACGGCGCAGGTGCAAATTATCATGGTGATGGAATTGTAAAAAGGTATTCCGATGACACGGTCGAAAAAGATCCAGATGATAACGTAGTAAGTCATTTGATTTTAGATGCAGACAAAAAATGGTTATACGTTGTGGACCACGGAAACCAACGTGTGATTCGTATTGATATTACTACGGGGTCCGATCAAGGAGATACGCCTCAGTTTGCAATGAATGAACCCATTTCTGAATATTCTGTTTACACAGAATATACGCAAGAGACAGTTGTTACCGGGTTGGATAAGCCTGCTGGAATCGATGTGATTGGGAATCGAATGATTGTGAGTGAGCATGAATCGGGTCAAATTATTGTTTATAACATCTCTACAATCCCAGCCGTGGAATTGTACAGAATAGAAACCGGAAAAACTACAGTTCAAGGCGTTAAAATTGGTCCTGATGGAAGAATATGGTTCGTCGATCAAAGTACACATGGGGTTTTCAAAATTGAATCGGCAGCATTAGGGGTTTCAGAATTTTCTCTTGAAATGGCTGTCTATCCAAATCCATCTAAGGGAACCATCAATGTGGTGATTGACAACGCTGCAAAGGGGGTCATTGAAGTTCGCACTGTTTTGGGTCAATTGATCAAGACAACCGCAATAACGGGTCCAACAACGCAAGTTGAACTTGAGGTGCAGGCAGGAATTTATTTTGTTCAAATTACACTTGAAGGCTCAAAGTCGGAAACAAAGCGGGTCGTGATTCAATAATTTTTTAAAAAGAAAAAATGGATAAACGCGGGCTCCAATTTTGTTTGTTATTAAACAAAAATTTGTTCTTGTAAAGTCTTTCGTGTTTGAGCTGCTAACCCATTTAATTATAAAAAACAAATTTCTGTTTCCTGCCACTGGAATTATCCTTGTCGCACTTGTGTTAGTTATAATAAATGAGTTTACTGAATTTATTATAAACAAGCGTTACGCGTACATGCTTATAATCGCTGCAGTGCTTTTTGGTTTTTGGTTCCCAAAACGTGTGGCTTTAGATAAAAAATGATTTTTTTTTAAATTCCTTATCTTTGAGACATGACGATAGAAGTTTCAAACAATAAAAAAGAGTTTAAGATTATTGACCATGACAAAGTGGTCCTCAAAGGGAGTCGCACTAAATGGTATTCTTCAGGAATTAACTTTTTTCATAATAGCAAAACCTACGAGATCAAGAAAAAAGGGATTTGGTCCGCCTCTTTTATTATTTTGGAGAGTGGTCACCCCATTGGAGAGATTAATTGGAGCTTGAAAAAAGGAATAAAATTAATTTTTACTAACAAGCAGAAAGTTACCAGTTCGTATTGGCTCAAAACAGAAAAAGTAGGGAAATGGTATGCCCCCGACCAGCAGTATATTCTTTGCGAAAATGGAGAAACCCCCATTTTAACCATTCATTACTCCTTAAAAAAATGGAAAGAATCTTTGGAGGCTGAATTCAGTACTAATGACCACCCCAATTACCTGCTTTTGGCCTGTGCTCTGTTTTTAATGAGGCAACAACAAAGTGCTCAAAGCAGCGCAGCTGCAGGGGGATTTGGGTAGTGGGAAGTGGGAAGTGAAAAGTGAAAAGTGGGAAATGAAAAGAGGAAAGAGGAAAGAGGAAAGAAGAAAGGGGAAAGAGGAAAGAGGAAATTGAAAAGTGGATAGTGAAATTAAGCTCTAAAATTTAGGGAATCAGACGCCAATTTAGTCGTGACGCCATTTATATCAACACAGCTCATGCCGTTCTTCAGCACTAGAAAAGGTGCGAAACTTCCGAGCTCCAAACTATTAAAATGACACCTTTTTCGTTGTATTTTTAACATAATGATTAAAATTTTATGAGTTTTGTAACACTTTAATGACTAATCTTGTTTAACTTTATGAAAAAAACAATGAAAGATTTTATTGAAGCTTACTATCCTATTATACTCGCATTCATCTCTTTTTTAATGTCTGTGACCTTGTGGTTTATGGGAAATAAACTAGAAGGAATTTTTGTAGGAATTTGGGTTCCGTCGATTTTATCGCTTTCCATTGCCATAAGACAAAGAAGAAAAAAATGAATTTACTTATATTTATTTTCGGGTTTATTATTTTTATAGTGTACGTCTATTTCTTGTTGACGATTGTTTCGAAACAACACCGAATCCAACGAAATGAACATCAACAGGCATACGATGAGCATGACATGGACGGCATTGGCAATCAAGGACGATTCCCTACCGCTAAAAATAAGAAAAAAAAGAAGGCTTAAATTAAGGCGTTCGCCGTACGAATCCAACGAAATGAACATCAACAGGCATACGATGAGCATGACATGGACGGCATTGGCAATCAAGGACGATTCCCTACCGCTAAAAATAAGAAAAAAAAGAAGGCTTAAATTAAGGCGTTCGCCTTATTGAACGCGACCGCTTTGTCTCTCAAAAGTTACGCGAGTGAGTTGTACAAAATTATAAAGTTTAAGACGGTATAAAAGATAGCGGGCGACATCTGAATGATGTTGTCTTTGATTTTAATTCTTACGAAAACTGCCGTAATCATCATAAAGGTTAATAAAAACGAAGCGATAATTAATAGCGTCGAATTGATAATCCCAACGAGTAAGCCTACCCCTCCTAAAAGCTGTAAACACCCCAATAAAATCCGTTGATTTTTATAGCCCCAGCGGGCATATTCGGACAACATCCTTTTGGAAAAAAAAGAAGTTATGCCATAAAAAATAAACGAAATTGCCGAAAATAAGAGAATACTAAGGTTTAAATCCATTCTCTATATTAAGCCATAATTAAAGGCCGCAATAAAGAAGCATAGTAACAAGAGTATAAAAGAAGGAACAAATTTGACTAAAGGGTTTTTTACCTTTACATGACAGTATTGAGCACCGATCATTAAAACAGCCATTAACAGTGAGGCTGGAATTAAAAATTCTGTATACCAAATTCCTAAAATCAAAACGGTCGCTAACGCTATTTTAGAAGCGCCAACAGCATTTCTTACTAAGCTAGAAAGACCATACTGTTTAAATTCTAAGACGATATTTTCATATCTAAAAACCCACACGATAATTACAGATATTGCAACAATAAGCTGCGCCAAGATTGAAATAGTTTCCATAACATTCATTTTTTAATATTATGTTTAAATGTATGGATAAAATATCAAACAAGTGGTGCCAGAACGATTTCTCTTCAATTGGCACACAAATATGGGCTCGATTTTAAGCCTAAATTACTTTTAATATATTATATGTCAATTATTTAAACTTTTTTTATTCTTCTTCTTTTAAATTAAATAGTGATTCGTATACTATTTGGGTTTTTGTACCTTTGAACTATAAACCAATTTATCATACTCCTAACATGTAAACCGTCTGATTCTTAAAGAAAATCATTCACAACAAAATTGCTTACGGCATGGGTTTTTGTACCTTTGAACTATAAACCAATTTATCATACTCCTAACATGTAAACCGTCTGATTCTTAAAGAAAATCATTCACAACAAAATTGCTTACGGCAGGCTCCATGTGACGTTTAAAAATAATAAAACAGATGAAAAAAACATTCCTTCTACACACTTTTGTGTTATTTGCCATGCTTTCAAGTCAAGCAAATTTACAAGCGCAAAATCCGGACGCACAGGATGTCTATGCCGCCACTTTGGTGAGTACAACCACAGCGCCTCAATCGGCAGTCGTGCATTTTGAAGGCACAGGCACAACTTTCAATAGCCTTACCTACAACGTTGTTGATGGGCCAAATCATGGAACTCTAGGGGTCATTAATGGTAGTACGGTAAGCTATACGCCAACAGCTAACTTTGTTGGAATGGACACAAACTTACTCAGACCCCATATAACGCTCTATATAGGTTGATATTTTTGAGGAAGTATCTAACAAATTTGCGCCTTCCCAACCATGACCTTCTTCGGGATAAAAGTGAAACTCATGGGTTACGCCTAAAGTTGTGAGTTTTTCATCCATATCCTCCCCTTGTGACGTTGGAACTAAGGGGTCCATGCCTCCGTAAAACAAAAGCGTTGGTGGTGACGTTGTAGTGGCTCTGTGATAGGGGCTTACAGTTTCTAAAAAATCTATAGAAGGACTTCCAAACAATTGATATAATGACTGATAAGCTGGATGACCGTTATAGGCAGGATCTGTAAAATTAACAGGGCCTACAATGCTACAGACCATATCTACTTGGTTGTTGGTGTCATAAGCGTAACTCCATAACAACGATAAATGAGCGCCTGCACTTAGGCCTATAAAACCAATGTTGTCACTCATGATAAGCGTCGATTTGTTTGAGGAAATATAATCAACCACGGCTGAAACATCGTCTATTTGCATCGGAAATGGCGGGTTTTCTGCGTCCGCTAAGGTATAATTCATGTTAACAATCCCTACATCTGGGTGGGAGGCAGAAAGGAGGCCACTGATTAGTTCCATTTCTGACTTATCCCCTGTAATCCAACTGCCGCCATGAATTAAAATAACGACTTTGGTTTTCATTGTGCGGTTTTTGGGCAGATAAATATCAAAAACTTGGTGGTCGTCTGCGCCATAAGACACATTTTGGGCTATGTAAGCTTGTGGTGCTATTGGAGTTTCAATGTCAGAATCACTCGAACAGCCCAGATAGAGCAGTGCAAAAAGTGATAAAAAAATAATTTTCTTGAATGTGTTCATAAAATACGTTTTAAAGGGGTTTTAGTAAATTTGGGGGATTAAACTTTATAAAGGTTAAACCTACATAAAAATTGCGAAATGATTCCAGTAGGAAACCCATTTTATTCGAAAAAGCGAAGAAATGATCCCAAATTACTAAAAATCGCTAAAAACCTTAGACACAGCTACTAAATCCACAACTTTGCTGGTATTTTTAAATAAAAAATATTATAATTGTGATATAATTCAATTTAAAAAGTGTGAGGTTTAAAAATAAAAAACAACAATAATGAATCTGGTTATCTTCACTTTAGGTACTATCATCTCTTTGCTATTTGTGATGATAACGGCATATGGCGCATATAAAAAAGATAGAAACTGGTTTGCTCTAGGCCTATGTTTTTATCATACAATCCCAATAATTGGAGAGTCATTGCTTTATGCAGAAAATAATAACTTAATGCATATAACTATAATCATGTTGTTTTTGACACTCGTCATAATTACCCTGCCTATAGGCATAAAATATGGGGCAGATAATCCGGCAGCAATGGCCATGGGTAAAAAAATTGGTCTTGCTATTGTCGTAGCAAATTTGTGTCACGGATATCTGATTTTAAGTGAATTGATTCATTAT
>Ga0209715_1001154_pt1 | contig 21744 bp, 20 predicted proteins | sample COGITO_mtgs_1205_2_FD_184809 | JGI IMG/M metagenome (GOLD analysis project Ga0209715, IMG submission 184809) | Pelagic marine microbial communities from North Sea - COGITO_mtgs_120503 (SPAdes) (version 2) | ecosystem: Environmental > Aquatic > Marine > Epipelagic ... | reverse complement strand
GATAAGATCTTCTGAAGTAAAATTTATGCAATTCATTGATCTAAAATCCAGGCACCAATTAATCGGTGATAAGATTAATGCCCGTATTCAACAGGTGATGGAGCATGGCCAATTTATATTGGGTCCAGAAGTTCGTGAGGTGGAGGAAAAACTTGCTCAATACACCGGTTCCAAACATTGCGTAACTGTATCCAGTGGGACCGATTCCTTGCTTATTGCTTTGATGGCATTTGGCATTGGTGCAGGGGACGAGGTTATCACGGTTCCCTACACCTGGATCTCCACTGCAGAGGTCATTTCACTTCTGGGTGCGAAGCCTGTATTTGTGGATATTCGTCCAGATACCTGGAATATGGATGAGACTCTATTGGAGTCTGCCATTACCGATAAGACCAAAGCAATCATGCCTGTATCCATATACGGACAATGCCCGGATATGGATGCCATCAACGAGGTCGCAAAGAAATACAACTTACCTATTATCGAAGACGCCGCACAAAGCTTTGGTGCAACCTATAAAGGTAAAAAATCCTGTAATTTATCAACTATCGGCAGCACATCCTTTTTCCCATCCAAACCACTCGGCTGTTATGGTGATGGGGGTGCCTTATTCACCAACGATGATGAGTTGGCTGAAAAGTTCCGTTGGATTCGGGTACATGGACAGGAACGAAAACATCACCATCCCATTTTAGGCATTAATGGACGTATGGACACCCTTCAGGCAGCCATCCTTTTGGAAATTTTAGATGTGTTTCCCGATGAAGTCCAGAAGCGGGAGAATCTTGGCCAAACGTACTCAGGAGGCTTAGCCCATCTTGAGGGTCTGGGAACCCCGAGCATTGGAGAGCATAACACTTCGGTCTATGCTCAGTATACGATTCTAGCTGAACAACGTGAAGAGATTCAACAATCCCTCAAAGAAAAAGATATTCCTTCGGTTTCCTACTACTCCGTACCTTTGCACCTGCAGCCTGTCTTTGAAAATCTCGGACATAAGGAAGAAGATTTCCCTGTAGCTGAAAAAGTGGCAAACGAATGCCTTAGTTTACCTATGAGCCCTTACCTAAGTCAGGAAGATCAGGCAAAGGTGGTTGGCGCGATTCAATCAATATAGAATATGCTTTGAAATGTGTATCATTTGTGATACATTAATATTATGAAATCTTGTACAGTACACGCTAGAATTGATGAGGAAACAAAATTATGTACGGAAGAGGTGCTTAAAAACATTGGCATGAAACCAAGTGATGCAGTTCGTTTGCTTTACAAACAGATTTCACTTCGCAAGCAGTTTCCATTAGAGTTACGAGTACCCAATAAGTTGACTGCAAACACAATTGAAAAAGCAGAGCGTGGAGAAGAGTTGGAAACTTTTGATTCATTAGAATCACTCTTTGAAAGTTGGAGCGATGAATGATGACTATCCGTCAAACCAAGACATTCAGAAAAGATGTCTTGAGGATGAAGAAAAGAGGCAAGAAATTAGGGAAGTTACAAAAATTGGCCGCTGTACTATCTAGAGGTATTCAACTTGATCGCATACATAAAGCACATCCATTAAAAGGAAATTGGAAAGGTTACATGGATGCACATGTCGAGAATGATTGGATTCTGATTTATAAAATAGAAGATAACAATTTATTATTCGCTCGAACTGGTTCACACTCAGATCTTTTTTAAAAGAGAAGGTTTTCACGGTTCTTTCGATCAATTCATGGATTTTAAAACCGATATGGAACAGCTGTTTCAAAGACGGGTAGATTTAATTTGCCAGAAAACGATTCGAAACGAAATTTTAAGAAATGAAATCAATTCCTCTAAAGTGCTCATTTATGGTGCATAGAGTTGATAAATTATCGTGACCACCCTAACCAAATTTCCAGGCACATTGGCTAATTATCAGGATGAAATAATCGAGGTGTTTTCTCGTGCCGTGCCCAACAAAGCCTTTTCTGTGTATTTATTTGGGTCCCGTGCTCGCGGTGAAGAGGAGAATGGTTCTGATGCAGACCTTGCTATAGTAGGTGAACAGATTAACCGTGCCGACCTTTCCCTCGTTCGTGAACAATGGGAGTATTCTACTATCCCTGTTATGCTAGATTTAGTGGATACAAAAGACATTGGGAATGCCCTTAGTTCCCAGATCGAAAAAGAAAAAGTATTACTTTGGACTTCCAAATAAAGCAGGAACAAACTCAGCGTGCTCTTGCTAGCTTGGATGAGTTGGTTTCCAAATACTTGGGAAATCAATCCGATGTCATCCTGCGGGACGCGATGATTCAAAGGTTTGAATATAGCACCGAGGCCTTCTGGAAATACTTGAAATCCTTTTTATCTACCGAGCATAATTTATCTGCCAATAGTCCAAGGGAAGTCATTCGTACAGGACTTACTGCAAAACTATACAGCGAAGAGATTTCTAAGGAACTCCTCCAAATGCTGGATGATCGTAACCTCACCAGTCATACCTATGTTGAGGAACTTGCAGAATCCATTGCCGGTCGCATACCTTCTTATTGTACGGTTATGCAAAATACTATGAATCAACTTTCTAATACTTAGTTTTGAACCAGGACCTAAAAGATAATCTTATCAATTGGGCTGAAAAGCGTGGTGATATTGATTTGATGATTATCTTTGGTTCGCGAGCGAAGAGGAGGGAGCGTCCGGATAGCGATTTAGATCTTGGTGTTTGGCGGTCATCCAAATGGAACATAGATTTTCATCGCGAATGTGTGGAGCAAATTACAGCATTCATGCCCGTTCCGATCGATCTGATTGATCTGTCTAAAATTGACGGCCCGCTCCTCCAAGAAATTTTGTGCAGTGGGAAGAAAATTTATCAGCAACAAGACCACTTACTTGGTGTGCTTTATGTCCGATTAATGGATTGGCGTACTGATTTTATGCCTACCTGGGAAAATATGGTCGATCAGCGGAGAAAGAGATTCTTGGCCAAAAGAAAACAACCTTCTGCTTCGAAATGAATTCATTAGTAATCAAAACCAAGCTAGAAAGTCTCAGGAGATGTTTAGATCGTATAGAATCGAAAAAACCAATAACTCTTGAGGGCTTGCTTCAAGATATTGATACCCAGGATATCTTAGCTTTGAATCTTGAACGATCTGTTCAACTTTGTGTCGATATTGCTAATCATATTTTATCATCGCTCGATGATACTCCTGCAATGTCCATGGCCGAAAGTTTCGAACGACTTTCTGAAAAAAAGATCATCCCAGATGAACTTGATCAAAATCTTAGACGAGCAGTTGGATTTAGAAACTTATCAGTGCATGCATACGACAAAATCGATTGGCAACTTGTCTGGAATATTCTCGAAAGCGATTTACATGACCTTGTCCTTTTTATTGAACTAATCGAAAAGTTTGAGGATTAAGAAATTAGTACAACACATTCCTTCAGTATCTTACTACACCGTTCCGTTGCATCTCCAACCAGTATTTCAAAATTTAGGCTATAAAACTGGCGATTTCCCTGTCGCTGAAAAAGTGGCAAACCAGTGCCTAAGCTTACCCATGAGCCCTTATTTAAATTGTGATGACCAAAATAAAATAAATAAAGAAATACTAAATTTAATAAGATAAAAATTTATGAAAATTGACGGATCTAAAATTCTTGTAATTGGTGGCGCAGGCTTCATCGGAAGTTTTGTGGTATCAGAATTACTAAAGACAAAGGTGGGTAAAATTATTATTTATGATAATTTTGCCCGAGGGAAAGAAAGTAATGTTTCTGACAATCTGCAAGATCCCCGTTGTGAAATTTATCCGAACGGAGGGGATGTTCGTGATGTAGATATTCTAAACGATGCGATGCAGGGATGTGATGCAGTTATTCATCTTGCCGCAATGTGGCTCTTGCATTGTAAAGATTTTCCTCGCACCGCTTTTCATGTAAACATAGAGGGCACATTCAATGTCTTGGAAGCATGCGTAAAAAACAAGATCAAACGACTGGTCTACTCATCATCTGCCTCGGTTTACGGAGACGCCTCTGAGGTGCCAATGACTGAAGAGCATCCATTTAATAATAAGAATTTTTATGGTGCTACTAAGATTGCTGGCGAAGCTATGTGCCGGGCATACTATGATCGATACGGTTTAAGTTATGTAGGACTCAGATATATGAATGTCTATGGCCCGCACCAAGACCAAACTGCTGCCTACACGGGAGTCATTCCAATCATGCTTAATAAAATTGATGCAAATGAAGCGCCGACCATTAATGGAGATGGCACTCAGGCGTATGATTTCATTGATGTCGAAGATGTTGCTCGCTGTAATATTTGCTCTTTAGAATCTGAGGCTGTTGATGAATTTTATAATGTGGGTACAGGTGTACAAACGAGCATCAAAGAATTATGCGATTCTATCCTCGACTTGAAAGAGTCCGAACTAGAAGTTACATACAATCCCTACAATGCTGATGATGCGAGAAGACTTGTGCAGAATCGTATAGGTTGCCCTAAGAAAGCATCAGATGATTTAGACTTCAATTATAAATACGATTTACGAACCGGTCTCCAAAGGTTGATCGATTGGCGAGAAACTCATAGCCCTGAAAACCATTGAATATACCTATTGCTAAAACAAACCTTACCGAAGCAGAAATTAATTCTGTTCTCGAACCGTTGCAGTCAGGTTGGCTTGTACAAGGACCCAAAGTAAGAGAGTTCGAAGAGAAGTGGTCTGCCTTTACAAGTTCAGCACAATCCATTGCTGTTACCTCGTGCACTAGTGGACTTCACCTTTCTCTTGCGGCCTCAGGTTTTGGTCCAGGAGATGAAGCGATCGTTCCGGCCTTTACTTGGATCTCCACTGCGAATGTGGTTGAACATTTGGGCGGTAAAGTAGTTTTTTGTGATATTGATTTGAAGACCTTTAATATAGATGTTGATCAAATTGAATCAAAGATTACCGATCGAACGAAAGTGATTTTCCCTGTCCACTTATTTGGTCTTTCTGCGGATATGGATCCGATTCTTACATTGGCTAAAAAATACAACTTGTTCGTAGTGGAAGACGCTGCATGTGGATTTGGAGCCAAGTACAAAGGACTGCATGTAGGAAACTTTGGAAATACCGGATGCTTTAGTTTTCACCCCAGAAAAGCGATTACTACAGGCGAGGGTGGAATGGTTACGACAAATGATGCTGATCTTGCTGAAAAGATTAGGAGATTACGGGATCATGGAGCTGCTATGACTGACCTTCAGCGCCATCTTGGAGCAAGACCCTATTTATTAGCAGATCATCCTGATGCCGGCTATAACCAAAGGATGACTGACTTGCAGGCGGCCATTGGTTCGGCTCAAATGGATAGAGCCGAAGCTATTGTCTTCGAAAGACAAGGGTTGGCAAAAAAATATGATGATGCGTTTGGTGATATGGAGTGGCTGCAAACTCCTTTATGCCCCGAAGGTTACGAGCATGGATATCAAAGTTATCCCTGCTTATTCATGCCAGAGGAAATTTCTTTTTCATCGATAGAGGATATTAACACTAAAAGAAATGAGTGGATGGATGATTTACAAAAATCAGGTATTTCAACTCGTCCGGCAACACATGCTGTTCACATGCTCAGCTTTTATAAAGAGAAATACAACTTACGACCAACTGATTTTCCTAACGCACACGCGGCAGATCATTGTAGTATATCCTTACCTCTTTTTCATGGTATGACGAAAGAAGAGCAGGATTTCGTAATCAAAACAGTTAAAAAAAAATATATCCAGTAAAAGTTATGCCAAAAGATTTAAGTCAATTAAACATTTTCAGTAAAAACGTTGAGCTAGTAAATGGTGTCTATTTAAACGATTTTTCAGATAAGGAAGTCGACGGAGATAAAATTCAAACTAACGCAGCCTTTAGTACTAAATGGGCCGCCTTAAAAGAAAATGATGATGATAACGAATCTTGGAAAAACTTTGGTAAAAATTGGTATCTGAAGCTTTACGGTTTTGAAAATGAAGATAATTTAAAAACTTTTTTATCTGATAAATCTCTGGTTATCGATGCTGGATGCGGAAAGGGCTACAAAGCAGCTTGGTTTGCCAAATTGTCACCCAATTCAACCGTCATCGGAGTTGACTTTTCAACTTCTGTTTTTGAAGCTGCAAGAAGATATAAAGATATTGAAAATCTTTATTTTATCCGATCAGACATTGCTAATATGCCTTTCAATGAGTCGTGTTCTGACTTTATAAATTGTGACCAAGTAGTTCACCATACTCCCAATCCTCCCAAAACTATTAAAGAGTTTAGAAGAGTCTTAAAGAAAGACATGTTTCTCTCTAACTATGTATACGCTAAAAAAGCTTTACCACGCGAACTTCTTGACGAACATTTCAGGTCTGCATCGCATAATTTGACAGATGATCAACTTTGGTCCCTCAGTGAAAAACTCACAGGGTTGGGAAAATTACTAAGTGATTTAAAAATAACTCTTGATTTTCCTGAGATTAAGGAACTCGGAATTAAGGGAGGTAAGCAAGATCTTCAAAGATTTTTTTATTGGAATTTCTTTAAATGTTTTTGGAGTGAGGAATTTGGTTATGATGCATCAGTTTCCTGTAATTTCGACTGGTATGCTCCATCGATTGCCTTTAGATACAGTCGCGAAGAATTTCTCGCTATGAGTAAGGATGCTGGATTTGAAAATACTTTTTTACATGCCGAAGAAGCCTGTTATTCCGGTCTTTTTAAAGCTTATTAAAATACATAATGTGTGGAATTATTGGTCAGATAAATTTTGACTTTAGCCCAGTTTCTCCAGTCATTCTTAAAAAAATGACTGATGTGATTAAGCATAGGGGACCAGATGGTGAGGGCCATTGGACTGAAGGCAACATTGGTTTTGGACATCGCCGATTATCTATCATTGATCTTTCTCCAGCGGCTCATCAACCAATGATATCTGCGGACCATAGGTATGTTCTTACATACAATGGAGAAATTTATAATTTTCGCGAACTAAGAACTGAATTGGAGGCAAAAGGGTACTGGTTTCGTTCTCAAACGGATTCTGAAGTAGTTTTATATTCTTTAGCTGAATGGGGAACAGATGCTCTTTTGAAATTTAATGGAATGTTTGCATTAGCCTTTTGGGATCGCAAAGAAAAAAATCTTTTGTTGGCTCGTGATCGTTATGGAATCAAGCCCCTCTATTATTTTCAAAATGATAAAAAATTAGTGTTTGGCTCGGAGCAAAAAGCGTTACTCGAGCAACCTTGCTTTGATCGAGTAATTAACAAGAAGGCACTACTCGAGTATTTCACATTCCAGAATATTTTCACAGATCAGACACTTTTGGAAGGAATTCATCTTTTACAGCCAGGTCACTATGCAACCATTGATCTTTCACAGAATTCTAATCACCTCCGATTCGTTCAGTACTGGGATTACCATTTCAGTGAGCCAGATACACCGGTTGATAGAAGAGAATATGTCGAAGAACTGGACCGCTTGTTTCAACAAGCAGTCAGCCGACAGTTAGTCAGTGATGTTGAGCTTGGTAGTTATTTAAGTGGCGGGATGGATTCAGGTTCAATAACTGCGTTGGCAGCTTCCAACTTTCCATATCTAAAAACGTTTACCTGTGGTTTTGATCTTAGCTCAGCCTCTGGAATCGAATTAGCATTTGATGAAAGAGCAAAGGCAGAGGCAATGTCTGCAAAGTTCAAGACCGAGCATTATGAAATGGTACTAAAAGCTGGCGATATGGAGCGTTGCTTGTCCAACTTAGCATGGCATTTGGAAGAGCCAAGGGTAGGGCAAAGTTACCCCAATTTTTATGCGGCTAAATTGGCAAGCAAGTTCGTGAAAGTTGTGCTTTCCGGTGCGGGAGGAGACGAATTGTTTGGTGGCTATCCTTGGCGCTACTATAGAGGTGTTGGAGCGAAAAATTTCAAGGAATACATAGACGAATATTATTCATACTGGCAGAGGTTGATTCCTAATGCAGACATATCAGAGGTGTTTGCACCTGTATGGGGGGATGTGAAGGATGTTTGGACCAGAGACATATTTGAAGATGTCTTTTCTAATCATGCAAATTCACTAGACAAACCGGAGGATTTCATTAATCACTCCTTGTATTTTGAAGCGAAAACTTTTCTTCATGGACTATTTGTCGTGGAAGACAAACTTAGCATGGCTCACTCTCTTGAAACACGCGTTCCATTTATGGACAACGATTTGGTCGATTTTGCTATGCAGTGTCCCGTAAGTCTTAAACTCAATAATTTGGGAGAAGTATCTACCTTAAATGAAAATGAAGTTGGAAGAAAGCCAAACAAATACTTTCAAAAGACAAATGATGGAAAACAAATTCTTAGAGATATGATGTCGAAATATATTCCTGCAGAAATCGTAGAAGCTAAGAAACAAGGCTTTTCATCTCCTGATGCTTCGTGGTTTAAGGGGGAATCAATCGAGTTTGTGAAAAAAAGATTGCTTGGACGGAATAATCATTACGGAAGTATAATGGATACATCCACTGTGCACCGTTTAGTAAACGAACATGTCAGTGGCGAGAAAAATAGAAGACTTTTGGTTTGGTCACTTTTGAATATTGAAGAGTGGATTGAACAGTATGTCTAAGCAGATTCCTGAATTCGCTTTTTGGGGATGCACTAATTTCAGCAAATCTCTACTTTGATTACTAATTAAATAAATTATAAAAATATGAATATACTTGGTATTTGTAATGCAAACAATTCTGGTGCTGCCTTAATTGTTGATGGTAAAATTATAGCAATTGCTAATGAGGAAAGGTTTAGTCGTAAAAAATTTACTCGTGAATTCCCAGTAAATGCTATCGATTACGTATTGAAAGAAGGTTCATTAAGATTAGAGGATATTGATTACCTCGGGTGTGGTGCCTGGAATGGTATTGATACTTTTGAGACTCTACCACAATTCATTGATGACATATCTAGTAAATCACTTGAAAATTCTTTTACTAAGCAACATGTTTTTAATAGATTTCATTCAACGTTAGAGTCTGATTCGAATGCTAAGAAATTATTGGTAGAAGGCTGCATGAATTATGGTATTAATCCTGATGAAATTATTTATTGTGATCATCATTATTCCCATGCATTGACCGCATTCTACCCTTCGGAGTATGAAGATGCAGTCGTATTAGTTGCAGATGGTAGAGGCGATTTTCGTTCTATCTCAATATGGTCTGCATCAAGGGAAAATGGTCTTCAATGCCTTCATTCGGTATCAGAATTAAATAGCTTGGGAGCAATGTATAGTTACATTACGAAACTCCTAGGATTTATCCCAGATAGGCATGAAGGAAAGGTGACCGGATTAGCGGCACATGGAAAACCTCACCATCTTCTTGAGGAATTTTTATCTGCTATTACTTTTAACCCAGAAAATGGGGGAGTTGATACAAATTATGGCGACTTCTACCTTCCATACATCAATGCAGATCTTAAAGCATTAGAAAAACTAAAAGATAAAGTTTCAAATAGTGATTTTGCTTTTGCTGCTCAGATAATCTTAGAGGATGTCTTATGCAAGTACTTAAGTTTCCAACTGAATAAATTTTTTAATAACAAAAAAATTAATCTTTGTTTGTCAGGTGGATGTTTTGCAAATGTAAAATTAAATTTTGAGCTCTACAAATTAAAACAGGTTGAAAAAATTTATATCTCTCCAGAGATGGGTGATGGAGGCAATGCTTTTGGCGGAGCTATCAATTGTATGATACGATTTTCGGAAAAAAAATACTTACAAATGCCTAACGTGTACCTTGGTCCTAGTTATAACGAAAAAAGGATTTTGGAATATTGCAATCAACATAAATTAAATGCATCGCAACCAACCAACCTTTTAGACCTAATTGCAGAAAAATTAAAAAACTCAGAAATAATTGGTTGGTTTACAGGAAGAATGGAATATGGTCCAAGAGCACTTGGTGCACGGTCTATACTTGCGTCTCCTACAGACTCATCGATTAATACATCACTCAATAAAAGGTTAAATAGAACGGAATTCATGCCATTTGCACCAGTTACTACAGATAAATTAGCACGCTTATGTTTTAAAGATTGGAAACCCACAGATGTTGCATCAAGGTTTATGACGACTTGCTATGAATGTACAGAATTCATGAATGAGAAATGTCCAGCAACTGTACACATCGACAATACAGCAAGACCGCAAGTAGTACGAAGAGAAGATAATGAACGCTATTATGATCTCATTACCAAATTTTATGAATTAACGGGGATTCCTGCTTTAATTAACACAAGTTTTAACAATCACGAGGAACCTATAGTGTGTACACCTGGAGATGCTATGTCTTCTTATTTGATAGGAAATGTAGACTTATTAGTTATCGATAAATTTTTAATAACAAAATAACAAACTTTGAGAATTTAAATTATTTTTTCAACAAATTTACATTAAGTAATTATATCTAGATTAAATTTTATTTCTAATTATAATCATTTTAAAAAAATTCAGATCAGATAAACTAGAGTGAAGAGAAAATTTTCAACTATCTCAACAATCGATCTAGATAAACCATATAGTTGGCAAGACCCTTCTTTTATTACGCTAGATATTGATTGGTGCCATGACGAAGTTTTGGCTTACTCGATCAACTTATTAGAGCAAGCAGGTGCTAGTGCCACTTGGTTCGTCACGCATAATACTCCTTTGCTTGAAAGGTTGAGAGCGAACCCAAAGTTTGAGTTAGGAATTCACCCAAATTTTAACTTCTTATTGCAGGGAGATAGCCGCAATGGAAGAGATGCTGAAGAAGTCGTAGTTCGCATGTTGGAGATTGTTCCTGAAGCAAAGAGTGTACGCAGTCACTCCATGACACAAAGCTCGCATTTATTGAATCTTTTTAAAGATAAAGGATTACAATATGATTGTAATCATTTTATACCCTTTCAGGCGAATATTGAACTAAAACCATACCGTTTATGGAATAACCTTATTAAAGTTACTCATTCGTGGGAAGATGATATATCATGTATATGCGGTGGACACAGTACTTCTTTAGTTAACCAAGGGGCAAACCAATTGAACGTATTTGCATTTCATCCCATACATATCTTTCTAAACACAAAAGATTTAACTTTGTATGAACAAACTAGATCAATTCATCATCGACCAAATGAAATGATAAAAATGAGATGCTTAGAAAAAGGAGCAAGAAACTATCTAGAGTGCCTATGGGGCATTGATTAGTTTTGGTACAAATGATAAAACCATATTAAATGTATCTATAAATAACCTAAATGCTACAAATAAAAAAGAACATGTATGGGTAATATTATAACTAAAGAAATATTAAATAATTCATCAAACATTATTAAGCAAAAAAAAGATATTGGATTTTTTAACAGAGTCTGGGCAACTGATATAAATGTCTATTTAGATAGGATAAAATCAATTGGTATGTACAATCTTGAATCTGTTTTAGATGCTGGATGCGGATATGGTCAATGGACTTACCCTCTGGCTCAATTGAATAAGAAAGTGTTGGGAATCGATGTAGATAAAAATCGTATTGAAGTTGTAAATCAAATAGTACGCCAAGCATATTGTGAAAATATATCTTTGGGTGTGAGTGATATTGAAAATATAAATTATCCTAAAGAGACATTTAACGGAATCTTTTGCTATAGTGCTCTAGTTTTTACAGATTATAAGAAAACACTTCAAAATTTCTACAATTTATTGAAACCTGGAGGGCATTTTTACTTTTCTACTAATGATATTGGATGGTACTTATATAATCTTTCTAATGACCACAATTCGACCGATGACTTTTCAACAAAAGAAATGGCAATGAGTGCCATTGATAATACTATAAAGTATTTTACAGGAGATGTATATGATAGGCAAAAACAAATTGCTATGCCCAAGGAGCATGTAAAAAAGTTATTATTTGAAATTGGATTTGAATTAATTGAGATAAATGGCGATGGAAAAATCGATATAAATGGTGAAAAAAAAGGTGTGCCCTTCTTTGAAGATTCATTTAATGGATTTGCAATGGTTTATGAGGTTTTATGCAAGAGACCACTTCAACGTTTATAAATAATACAAAATAAAACTATTTATAAAATACATTTGATGTAGTATATATGTTACAAGATTCAATATTTCTTATTATTTTGACTTTTATTTTAAGAATAATACCAAAATTTTTTAATAACAAGATATCAAGTGATGCTTGGTACCACATAACATGTGCGGATAATATTAGAAAAAATAAACATGGAATTCCTAAAAATTTAGAAGGGTACTTGTTGCCGAGCGGATATAATTATCCTTTTGTTTACCACTTTTTACTTTCTTTTGTTTCAACACAAACGCTAATAAAATACGAAAGAATATTTAGTGGCTTAATTGATGGAGTTCTAATCTTAATATCTTATGTTATGTTTGACCAAGTACTTGGAGACAACAACATGGCTTTTGAAATTTCCATACTATTAGCATTTTCTCCTACACTATTAAAAGTTTCTTCAGGACCTAGAGCATATGATTTAACACCAAGAGTATTTAGTGAGTTAACGACATTAATATATTTTTTATCAATGTATCAGTTTTATTTAAATTCTGATTACCTCTTTTACCTTATAGCACTATTTTTCGGTACTGTTTCATTCTTGACTAATAAATTTAGCATTCAAGTTATACCAATATTTTGTTTGTTTATGGGAACATACCTTGGGTCAACTGAGATTCTAGTTTCTCCTCTGTTTATATTTGTTTTAACTATAATATTGTCTAACGATAGATATATAAAAGTGGTTAAACAACATTTTAATCACTTGTATAAATACGCGACGGTATTAAAAAATGAAGATAGCTTTTGTGTAAAGCATTTTAATAGTATTTTTCAGTACAAGCAATTTTTCCGGTCCTTAATTACTCTTCAGTTCAAAGCTGCCTTCAAGATATTGAATGCAAATTTAGTGTATTTTAATTTTGCTTACAAAGATTTTGAATTCTTTATTTTATTAGCACTAGTTAGTTTTGGAGGTCTTTCATATTTAGATGGTGTAATAAGTAATGATAGTTACCTTGCTGCTTGGCTTATCTCCGGTATTTTGACTTTTGTGATTACTGGAACATATTCATTTAAGTTTCTAGGTGAGGCAGATAGATATCTTGAGTATGCAATTTTTCCACTATATATCTCTTTATCTTTAGTATTTAAGGAGTATTTTCTAGTGTTACTTGTGATTTTTATATTATCATACTTATATAACATTTACATGTTTACTCGTGCAAAAGGCCTGAATTTGCGTGATCTTTATTGTGCTACAAAATTTATAAGTTATAATTATAATTGTAACGATTATAAGTTGCTTGGTCTAATAAGTCATTCATCCTTTTATCAAGGAAAACTTCTAACCGGTTTGGATACTATGGTTTCTTCAGCATCAGAGTTTTCTAAAACAAATTGGAGAAATAATCTTTGGGACAAATATTATAAACCTGAATACCCAGTTAGAACTAATGATTTTGAATGGATGCAACAAGAGTTCGGTGTAAATATCATCCTTGCTTATCAACCATATATTGAGAGTGTCATGCTATCTCATAATCATAAATACAACTTCGGTGAATACACTGAGGTCTTCAACAAGAATAACTTCGTAGTGTATGTGAAGAATTGATTAAAACTATTTTAAAAGACAGTTTCTTATACGGTATATTAAATTCTGTTAATAAGTTCCTTACTTTTTTAGTATTTTTTATTTTCGTAAAATACTTCTCAAAAGAAAATGTCGCTATTTTAGATATGATCATGATTTATTCTTCTATTATTTCGATATTTTTCTCTATGCAACTGGAATCATCATTTGCGAGATTCTATTTCAATGCAAAAGAGAATAATGAGCACTTTGACCACCTCAAAACTATAGCCTATTTGATGGGAGTGTTTGCTTTGGTCTATTCGGTTCCGTCATACTTTGCCTTCAATTTTCTCTTTGCTAATTACTTTATCGATTCTTTTTCATACATCTTTCCGATTATATGCTTTACAGCTTTTTTGCTCAATGTAACGAGTCTTGTTAATTTACATTTTAGATATAACTATGAACGGAGAAACTTCGTCATATCAAGTTTGTTATTCCCTATCACATATTTAGTTATTATTGGTGTTTACCTGCTTGTGCATGAAAGTATAAACTTTTTTATTGTCTTTGTCGCTCAAGGAATTGGACAACTCATTGTATTGTTGTTTCAAATTATGCTTGTCGGAAAAAAGCTCCTTGTTGCTAGCTTCCAATCTAAAAATCTGAAAAGCATATTTAAGTTCTCAATCCCAATGCTACCTATGTTTTTTTTGATTTTTGCAAATGATAAAGCTGTTATTTATATTTTACGAGAGTTTATTCCACTTGAGCTATTAGCAGATTTTTCTCTAGCTACTAAGTTTCTTGCATTCTTATCACTCTTTTTCTTTGCATTACGGATTGCATTAGAACCAAAAGTTAATCGCTTCGTGAGTTTCCCGAACGACGATAGAAGGAGTGAATACAGAATGTATGTTAATATTTATATCGGTTTTAGTCTTGTTTTGTTAGTCATTTTCATGCTTGTTGTGCCTTTAGTTCAACAGTATTTTTTCCCAAAATTTACAAATGCATATAGATGGTCAATTATTTTGGCTATTAGTCTGATATTGCTATATATGGGGGCGTATATGACCCCTGGATTCAGTATAAGAAAAAGAATGGATATAAAACTTTTAATTGTATTGGCTCAAGTTACTTTTAACTTTGTCGGTTTCTATTTCGTACTTAAAAATGGCTATGATGTTTTTTTTGCATTGAAGTATTTGGTGCTGGTTAATTATATATTTTTGTTAATTCAGCACTACTTTTCTAATAAATTATACAAAGTATCTAATGAATATCTTAAAGCAACAGCTTTATTTTCATTGGTTTTTATAGTGTGAAAAGCGATAGTTATAATCTTTTATTCTGTGGTGATTTCGCACCATGCCGAGGTTTCGAAGATTTTGTGTTAGACAAAAAAGAACATATTTTTGGCGATTCACAAACTCTGATAAAAAATGCTGATCTATCTTTCGTAAACCTAGAGTGTCCTCTAACAACCTATGCTTCAAGCATATGTAAGTCTGGTCCATCATTAAAAGCTGATCCTGATTGCGTTCATGCACTTAAATTCTTCAGTCTTATTGGTCTTGCTAATAATCATATCATGGATTTCGGTAAAGATGGTTTACAAAGTACATTGGAGGCTTGTGAATCTATTGGCGTTCCAACTACAGGTGCCGGTGTTAATATAAAAGAAGCTAAGAAGCATCATATAATAACTGTCGGCAATCTATCAGTTGCCATCATCGCAATTGCAGAACATGAGTTTAACCAAGCAGGGGATAATGCAGGTGGTTCTGCACCAATTGATGTCATAGATAATTATCATCAAATAATGCTGGCTAAAAAGCAGGCTGACATTGTCATTGTTACCCTTCATGGTGGTAATGAGTATTTCCCATACCCTCGACCTGGATTACGGAAGCTTTGCCAACACTATATAGATTTAGGCGTTGAAACTGTTATCTGCCATCATCCGCATGTGCCAGGTGCTTATGAATATTATAAAGGTAAGCCTATATTTTACTCTTTAGGGAATTTGATATTTGATAATCCGAAACCTACTAAGGATTGGGATCTAGGTTACATGGTTAAACTTGAAATCAATAAAGAAAAAAAAATTATATCTAACGCAGAAATAATTCCTTACGAACAATCAGTAGATATAGGTGGTATAAAGCTTTTAGTTGGTGAAGAAAAAGACCGACTTATAAACAGGATAGAATCTGGCCGCATGACTTTGGAGAATGATGAAACATATATAAAAGAATGGCAACGCTTTGTTGAAATGAAAAGTAGTAGTTATCTTCTTACGCAGTACTCACCTATATTATTTAGAGGCATTGGATTTTTATCTAGGAAAACACCATTCGAAAAACTTTTTATTAATTCAAAAAATAAACTTAGAAAATTAAATTTAATTAGATGTGAATCTCATCATGAACTTTTTAAATGTATATTAGAAAATATGCACGATATTAAGAGATAGTAAATTGATCGCTATACATCATCGAAAAGATTCATTTTCGCAAAATTGGATCGATTTTTGTAAAAATAAAAACATAAATTGCAAAATAGTTGATTGCTACGATAACGACATTATCGATCAAGTAAAAGATTGTGATGCGTTAATGTGGCATTGGTCCCATACTAACCACAAAGATCTTCTTTTTGCCAGGCAATTAACCTACTCCCTCGAGATGATGGGGAAAGTAGTGTTTCCATGTTCTAAGACGGCTTGGCATTTTGATGATAAGGTTGGGCAAAAGTACTTATTGGAAACTGTAGGTGCACCTATCATAAACAGTTATGTATTTTATGGAAAAAAAGAAGTATTAGAATGGTTAAGTAGCACAGAATTCCCAAAAGTTTTTAAACTTCGTTGTGGTGCATGTTCTTCAAATGTTAAAAAAATATGTTCTAAAAGAAAAGCGAGGAAATATATAAAAAAAGCATTTGGGGCGGGTTTCAAAGCACGAGAAAGAATTGATTTTTTGAAAGAGAGGTTGTGGCATTTCAGAAGAGATAAAAATATTAAATCGTTCTTAAATATATCAAGGGGAATTGCTAGATTGATTATACCATCAAAAACTTTGATTAACCTTCCGAAACAAAGAGGTTATATTTATGCTCAGGATTTTATTCCTAATAATAATTATGATATAAGAATAATTATTATAGGGAATAGAGCTTTTGCCATCAAGAGGATGGTCAGGGCAGGGGACTTTAGGGCTTCAGGAAGTGGTGACATCATTTATGATATGAAGCAAATCCCTTTAGAATGTGTTAAAATATCATTTGAAATAACCAGCAGATTAAAGGCACAATGCTTAGCGTTTGATTATGTGCTTTTAGATGGAATTCCTAAAATAGTAGAAATAAGCTATGGCTTTAACCGATTGGGTTATTTGGATTGCCCGGGATACTGGAATAGTTCTTTAGAATGGAAGCCTGGCAAGTTTACACCAGAAAACTTCATGGTGGAGGATGTGATAAGCCAAGTCGACATTAAAAAGAACAAAACTTAATAATTTAAACTATATTACTATTAAAAATAAATAAATTTAATGTTTTCATATTTTTTAGCTATTAATTAATAATTCTTCTTCAATTTTATTTTTTAGTGCAACCATTTTATTTTACCTATTCTTTTTTTTCCTTAATAATTATATGTTATTTATTGTCGTTCTTTTTTTTAAGACCAGCGATTGGTCTTGTGAGTGCTCTTACATGTACTTTCGTTAAATTAATAGTTCCAATAATTTACTTTTTCTTTTTCTTTGATGGGACATTTACAGCTTTAGATGATTGGAATTATCTGACAAAAGGCTTCGATCTTTATGATCAATATGGTTTTGCTGCATCATACGATATTTCATTAGTTCCTAAGATTATCAGTTATGTCGGCACCTTTCATTATTTAAATTATGTTTGGAATTCAGTGTTATTGGGTATTTGGGGTGAGCATTACTATGTACCTGTTTTTTTTAATGTCGTTTTCACATCCATGACGACTCTGTATCTGTTTAAACTCTTAAACCTTTCAGGCTTTAGCGTAAAGATGTCCCGCCTTATGGCTTTATATTTCTGTTTACATCTATCAGTTATTTCATGGAGTTCTTTCATGAATTTACGAGATCCATTAGTCTTACTACTCACTGTTTTGATGTTTTATTTGATTAGGATTCTAAGTGTAGAATTTACTCCACGTCTTTTATTTATGCTGTTTGTGGTTGTTACATTGTTTGTTTTTGTCCGCTCCTACATACCTTTTTTAATTCTCGCGGTAGAGGGCTGCTTTATACTTTCCACTTCTCGTTATAGTTTGAAATTGCGATGTTTAATCTTAGTTGGTGCAAGTGCATTGTCTTACTTCTGGGGCTTTCGTGTTGTTTTATCTGGACTCACGCATCTGAAGTTTGATCTATCATTACCCGCAAATTTATTGAAATTTTTGCTTACACCAGCCCCATGGCAGGTTTCACCCAACTATGAGTTTTTAATCCTAGATGCAATACAGCACTGGGCTTTGTTTCCGTTTATGTTGTTAGGTGCTTTATATGGATTCATGAATCAACCTAAATTGCGTCCTTTCATTGTGTACGCCGCATTTTTAATTTTGTTATATGCGGCAGTTTCTGAGCAGACTGGAGTGAGGTACCGCTTTCAACTGATTTTTATAATCGCTCCTTGCCAGTTTTATGGTCTTTACATCTTCTTTATGAGTTTGCGAAGGTTTTGTTCGAATCACAGAATGATTAAATTGAACACTGTTGTTGAACCCCAAAGTACATAAAAAAAAGATCACTTTTTTAATTTCAACCTTAGGTGGTGGCGGTGCAGAGCGTGTGTGTGTGATTTTAGCCAATGGTTTAGCTAGCATCGGTTGGCTTGTCGATGTCGTCGTCGTGCAAGACTTAAAGAGCAGTAAAAAGGAATCTCTCAGTGAGAATGTTAATTTTATTTGTTTGAATGCAAAGCGAGCACGTTACGCTCCAATTAAGTTGTTAAAGTATTTACGCGATAGTCAACCAGATGTTGTTCTTACAATGAATAATGAAGTGGCAATCGCTGAATACATTTCTAATTTATTCGTACCTCGTTTGTATACATTGGTGCATCGGTCTGTTACCACCCTCTCCTCGGTAGTTTCTCAGTGTGGTGGTGGGCGTCGTGCGTTATTGTGTTATTGGTTTATTAAAAAAGTGCTCATGAGTGTTGATTGCATTGTGAATCAGTGTTTAGGAATGGCAAAAGATACCCTTGAAGAATTAAATATCGAAAAAATCAAAAATCTAAAAATTTACAACCCTGTTTCCTCGAGTTGCAAAGGGATCACATTAATTACTGAAAAGACTTCCAATTATATCCTTGCTGTTGGACGCCTCGACAAGAACAAATCGTTTCACTTAGCCATTGATGGACTTGCGGCTTTACCTACTGAGTATAGCAGTGTTGAGCTATGGATTGCTGGCGACGGTCCGCTTAGGCAGAAGCTTCTTGCATTAGCAGAAAAGCTAAATGTTGGCCACAGAGTGAAGTTCCTTGGCTTTTGCCAAGATGTTAAAACACTATATGAAAACGCAGGACTTGTCTCCCTAACCTCTGAATTTGAGGGTTTTCCAAACATATTACTGGAGGCTATTGCGTATGGCACCCCGATCGTTTCTGTCGACTGTCCCAATGGACCTAGTGAGATAGTTGTCGAAGGTGTCAACGGCTTTCTTGTTCAAGAACGATCAGCTGAAGCACTCGCTATGGCATATGCTAAAGGTTTGAATACGGAGTGGAATAATAGTCAGGTGTGTCAAACCGCTGAGCGCTTCTCGGAGCAGCACATACTCCAACAATGGGACCAATTGTTGAAAAGCTTTTTAGAGAATCAAAAGGCAAACAATGTCTAGAAAGGTGATTCATATTATTATAGGACTAAACACCGGCGGAGCCGAACGAGCCTTGTACAACATATTGCAAGGTGGTTTGGCTGAGCGCTATAGGAGTGTTGTTATATCGCTTACCGACGAAGGACGCTATGGCCCGATGTTAAAAAAACTAGGGGTTGAGGTGTTTACCCTAAATATGAAACGCGGTATTCCGAGTATTTCTGCACTTTTAAAACTTAGATCTATTCTTAAAAAACATCACCCTGCCTTTATTCAGGGTTGGATGTATCACGGCAACCTAATTGCAAGCTTAGCATCATTATTATTAGTTAAAAGAGTTCCTGTGGTATGGAATGTTAGACATTGCCTGTATGATCTAAGTGCTGAAAAGCGGTTAACTCAATGGGTGATAAAGCTCTGTATCCGACTATCGCAAAAAGCCGTAATAATTACATATAACAGTTTATTGTCGCGAACTCAGCATGAACATCTTGGGTTTAATAGTGCTATTGGCTTAGTAATTCCTAATGGCTTCCCCTTAAAGCGTTTTAAGTTCTCAGAAAAGTTTCGAGATAATATTCGTCCTTCGCTGAAAGTGTATGATAAAGCAATAGTGGTTGGGCATGTAGGGCGCTATCACCCAATGAAGGACCATGAAACATTTTTGAGAGCGGCCGTTGAGGTTGCCCAACATATTTCGTGCGTTGTGTTTCTGCTTTTAGGTACCGATGTAGAATATAGTAATCCCGAGTTAGCAGCACTAATACCGATAGGTTTAAGATCAAGGTTTTTACTCATCGGCGAAATTTCTGATGTTGAGAAATATTATTCTGCTATGGATGTCTTCTGTTTAAGTTCAAGCTCTGAGGCATTTCCTAATGTACTAGGTGAAGCAATGGCTTGCGGTTTGCCCTGCGTAACTACAGATGTTGGTGATGCGTCGTATATTGTCGGTGAAACTGGAATAGTGGTCCCGCCGGAAAATCCTACTGCATTGGCTGCAGCTGTGTTTGAAATATTAGATAAAACAGAGTATGAATTAGCAGAATTAAAACGCACAGCACGAGAGCGTATTAAAGAAAACTTTAGTCTCACAAGCGTTGTCAAATGCTATGCCTCGCTTTATGAAGATATTCAAATTGATAGTAATTAGTCAGCGAAATTGGATGATCTAAGTAATCGAAATCATTAAAATAGATAACAACAAATGTGCGGTATAGTTGGCTATTGGTCGCATGGCTTAGCTGACAAGAATTTAGCATTGAACATGGCAAGTAAAATAGCCAGTCGAGGGCCAGATGATTCAGGGGCATGGCTAGGGGATGATGGTTCGCTTGCTCTGGCGCATCGTCGTCTTGCCATTATAGATTTATCACCAACTGGACATCAACCGATGGTTTCCGAATGTGGCATGTATTCTTTAGTTTATAATGGCGAGATTTATAATCACGAAGACTTGCGCTCAGAGCTTGAGAGCGCTTTTGTCTCAATACAGTGGCGTGGTCGTTCCGACACTGAAGTTTTGTTGATTGCCCTCCAATGCTGGGGAGTAGAGCAAACCCTAGCCAAACTCAATGGTATGTTTGCGTTTGCGTTTTGGGATGGAAAGCAAAAAGCCTTATTTCTTGCGCGAGACCGAATCGGTGAAAAGCCGCTTTATTTTGGTCGACATAATGACGTGTTTTTATTCGGTTCGGAGCTCAAGGTGTTGACAGCCCATCCAAAGTTTTCTCGGGATATTGATCGAGATTCTTTAGCGCTTTTCATGCGTCACAACTATATTCCTGCCCCTTACAGCATTTATCTGAACACACATAAACTAATGCCATCACATTATATTGTTGTGACAGGCAGTGGACGAAATATTTCTGAGCAACATTGTTATTGGGATTTGAAAGATCTCGCAGAACAGGGCTTAAAAAACCAAATTATTGATGAGAGTAGCGCTATTGAGCAGCTCGATGGCTTGTTGAAAGATTCTGTAAAACGCCGAATGGTGGCAGATGTTCCGCTAGGTGCATTTCTATCAGGTGGCTACGATTCAACAACTGTTGCCGCTTTAATGCAGGTCCAGAGTGTGAAACCTGTAAAAACCTTTTCTATTGGCTTCAAGGAAGATGCTTTTAATGAAGCGCGATATGCTAAGCAGGTTGCTTCACATTTAGGCACAGACCACACGGAGCTCTATATCGGGCATCAGCAAGCTTTAGATGTGATACC
>Ga0209715_1001153_pt1 | contig 21749 bp, 14 predicted proteins | sample COGITO_mtgs_1205_2_FD_184809 | JGI IMG/M metagenome (GOLD analysis project Ga0209715, IMG submission 184809) | Pelagic marine microbial communities from North Sea - COGITO_mtgs_120503 (SPAdes) (version 2) | ecosystem: Environmental > Aquatic > Marine > Epipelagic ... | reverse complement strand
ATGCGGACGTGGCTTGATCTAATTTTTCTGACTCCTTCATTACCGATAGAAAAAGCGCTATTACCGCGCGTGGCAATTCTCGTATCACTCGACTTGCCTCGACGACACCCGCCGGCACCATACTTTTCCACCCTTGACCCAAAATGGTAGATCTTCATCTTTTGTCGCCTTATGACAGCAAAAGTATCCAGTGATGGTCTAATGGAAGAAATCGTCGGCCTCTGCAAGCGCCGCGGCTTCATCTTTCCCTCCTCCGAAATTTACGGCGGCTACAACGGGTTTTACGACTACGGCCCACTCGGCGTCGAACTCCGCAACAACATCAAGCAAGCCTGGTGGCGCGATATGGTGCAACGCCGCGACGACATCGAAGGACTCGACTCGACCATCATCATGCACCCCGACATCTGGAAAGCATCCGGCCACGTCGACGGCTTCTCCGATCCGATGGTCGATTGCAAAGAGTCCAAACTGCGCTACCGTGCCGACCAATTGTTTTTCGCACCCGTCGTAGTCGAGGGTGCAACCATCGGTTATGTCTCGGTGGTCGAATGCCCCGAGCAACAGGCAATCGCCGAAAAGGCTGCCGCCGAACTCAAACGCAAAGCCGCCAAACAAGGCGAACTGGCCCCTATCGTACTCAAGGACTACACTGAGTCGAAGCCCGAAGAGTATGACCTCATCCCTTCCCCAGCAACCGGTAAGCCCGGCTCTCTGACTGCACCGCGTGAGTTCAAGCTAATGTTTGAGACCAAGGTCGGGCCACTTGCAGACGACTCCGCAGTTGCTTACCTGCGCCCCGAAACCGCACAGGGCATCTTCGCCAATTATAAAAACATCGTCGACACCGGCCGCGTGAAAATCCCTTTCGGCATCGCGCAAATTGGTAAAGCATTTCGCAACGAGATCACGCCGCGCAATTTTATCTTCCGCTCGCGTGAGTTCGAGCAAATGGAGATCGAATACTTCATCTCACCCAATGCAGACTGGAAGACGCTGCACCGCGAATGGATCGATACGTGCACCGACTGGCTCGTCTCCATCGGCCTGTCGCGCGAAGGCATCACCGAAGACATTCACCCAGAGGACAAGCTGGCCTTCTATTCGCGAGCGACCACCGACCTGATGTATCAGTTCCCACACGGCGAACAAGAACTGTGGGGTATCGCCTGCCGCGGTGATTACGATCTGATGCAGCACCAGAAGCACTCCGGCAAGTCGATGACCATCTTCGACGAAGCCTCTAAAGAGAAGTTCGTGCCACACGTCATCGAGCCCTCGCTCGGCGTCGACCGCACCCTGCTCGCCGTGCTCACTGCCGCTTACACCATAGACGAAGTGCCCAACGACAAGGGCAAAGTCGAGAAGCGCACACTGCTAAAATTCAGCCCGAAGGTCGCCCCTGTCAAAGCCGCGATCTTCCCGCTACTGAAGAACAAGCCCGAGCTGGTCGAGCGCGCACAAGCACTTTATAAAAAGCTACAACGCCGCTGGAACGTGTTTTACGATGCCTCCGGAGCCATCGGCCGCCGCTACCGTCGTCAGGACGAAATTGGCACCCCGTTCGGCATCACTATCGACTTCGATACCATTGAAAAGGACGGCACCGTCACCCTGCGCGACCGCGACACCTGCGAACAGCGCCGTGTGACCGAAGACGAATTGATCGCCTTCCTCGAGGAGCAAATCGACGGCTAAACGGCCGCCGCAGCCCGACTTCAACTAAACCCGCTGGCAGCCGCCTGCGGGTTTATTTTTTGGTTCAATGTCGATGACGAGCAAGGTACACGAGTGAGCAATGTAGCGCGCCGCTTATAGCAAACGCAGCCTGCGCCAGCTGTTAGTCGTCGCGCATTGCGACACAGTCCAGTTGCGACAGCGGCCACTGAAAGGCCAATGCGGCGATTGGTGCTCCTAGCTCGCCAAAATGCAAGCGGGCTCCCACACTGAAAACTGGAGCCGTTCAACCGTTCTCTGACTACTTTTTCGCCTTCTTCTTCAGCCCCTTGAGCAGCTTCTTGACCTTCTTACGTTGGTCTTCGCGCACGATGTAGCCGATACAATTATCCGCCTGACAACCACACGGGTGATCCAGGAAATGCTCCATGTCATAGCCGTAATCATACACGAGTTCGTCGCCCTGCTTAATATTCTTACGCGCAACGATCCAAATCTCGCCCTCGGCATTCACCGCTTCGCAATTACCGTCACAGGAGTGGTTCATGTAACGCGCGGGATTGTCCCCGAGCCGTCCATCGAGATCCCAGTCATCGTCCAACTCAAAAATATAGACCAGCCCTTCGCCGGACTCACGTGCCTGCTCTTCCCAGTCCAACGCACGCTGAGTCGATTCCTCTTTGGAAATTTTCTCGCCGACGTATTGAATTATGTCGGCTCCCTCTTCGATATCGCAGGTCGCGAAAAGGCCGCGCTGGTGGATCGGGGATTGGTCAACTTTGCAAAGTGGCTGCTCTGACATAAGGATCGTGCGTGGTGGAATGCTCCAAGTATCACTGCAAGCGCAACTACTCGCTCTTCAGCCCCCGACTCATCAGCGCCTGAAGCGCCTGAAGCGGCTCTTTGCCATCATATAGAATGGCGTGAATCTGCGACAGGATCGGCGCATCGACTGCCCGCTCCTGACAAAGGCGTTTCATACAATCGGTCGCCCGATACCCCTCGACCACCGCCTTTTGACCGCTAACGATCGACTCTGGGGTCTCGCCCTGTCCTACGCGTTCACCAAAAGTGCGATTGCGGCTCCAACTGCCAGAGCAGGTCGCGACCAAATCACCAAAACCACTCAGGCCATAAAAAGTTTCTTTCTGCCCACCGAGCAATTGCCCGAGCTGCACCATTTCATTGAGGCTGCGTGTCAACAGCGCCGCTTTGGCATTGTCACCCAGCTGCAACCCGTCGCACATCCCCGAAGCGATCGCATAGACATTTTTCAAGGTGCCGCCCAACTCCGTGCCGCGCACATCATGAGATAAATACGCACGCAGCGATGCGTTGCTAAATGCCTCCTGACAGACCTCCGCATCCGCAAAATCAGCGTCGACGGCCAAAGTGGCGGCAGTCGGTTTGCCGGCGGCCACTTCGCCCGCGAACGTCGGGCCGGACAATGCGCCACAAGCCACGTCGGGGAAGATCTCATTAACGATCTCCGAAGGTGTCTTGAAGCTATCCAGCTCGAGGCCCTTACACATCACAATAAAGAGCTTCAACTGCCAGGCATCCGCGAGATGCGAACGCACGCGTTCACACAAGTCTCGCAGCGCCTTTGAAGGGCATGCGAGAAAAACCACTTCCGCCTCCATAAGCACTGGCCCCAGCTCGCAACCGATCTGAATTGTGTGCGGCAGCCGATAGCCCGGCAGATAATCGGTATTCTCACGCGTCGACGCCAGCGACAGAGCATGTTCGATGCGACGTGGAACCAGCGTCACCGCATGTCCGCAACGATCCAAATGTAAGGCCATAGCGGTGCCCCAGGCACCGGCTCCAAGAATACAACAATTCATAATTTATAAAAGTAGCTAACAGTTTATACGAAACCCAATCAAAAAGCATCCATCGATAACCTCCGAAAAGGCACCTAGCGCAGTTTCATTAAGAAGGGAATTTCCGATCTTTGACCTCCTGCGCGTATTCCACGAACGCACCGCGAATTTGGTCTCCCAATTGAGCATATTGTTTCACAAACGACGGCACATAGCCAGTCGTCATGCCAAGCAAATCGTTGGTTACCAGGATTTGCCCGTCACAGTGCGGACCACTGCCGATACCGATCAACGGCACACTCAATTCCTGGCTAATCACACCCGCCACAACACCGTCGACCATCTCGCACAGCACCGCAAAGCAGCCGACCTTCTCCAACGCCAACGCATCTTCGACCAAAATCACTTTCTCCGCTTCACTGCGGCCGAACTTACGATAACCGCCGAGTTGATGATACTGCTGCGGCAACAAACCGATGTGCGCCAGCACCGGAATGCCCGCCCGAGTCAACCGCCCAATCGTCGCTGCCATACAGGCACCGCCTTCAATCTTCACCGCCTCAGCGCCAGCCTCCTGCATTAAGCGGCAACACGCGTCTAGCAGCGTCGCAAACTCGCCATGGGCGACGGCAAACGGGATATCAGCAACGATCAACGCACTCGGCTTCGCGCGCGCAACTGCCGCCGTGTGATGCAGCATCATCTCAAGCGTGACCGGCACAGTCGTCTCAAAGCCAAGCTGGGTGGTTCCGACGGAATCACCGACTAAAATAAAGTCGACCCCGGCCTCATCCGCGTAGCGAGCCATGACGGCATCATATGCGGTCACCGCCACAATCGGTCGTTCACCCTTTAACAAGGAAATGGTTTGTGTGCTAATTCTCACAATTTTGGAATTTGAATTGATAAAAAATCAAGTAGAGGCAAATCTAATGCAGCTTCGTCTGTTTAAGCAACCATTTGTAACGGCAGAGATGGTCACTACTACGTGCTCTAAAATGTGCCGAAGTCGAATCAGAAATGTTACACCTTTATTACAAATGGCGCTACCAGCGCAAGCAGGGCTCAGGCGCCTTCAAACTGCCGAACCACAGGCTCGGGGGGCATTCATTTCGCATTAACTTCAGAAGCTACTTAGCACAACCCTCGGTCATGGGTCGGCACTTCAATCGCTTTGATTTACCGCACAAACGACGGCGCTGGTTTCGTATGCTGCTCATCCTATTGGCACTTTTGGCTGTAGGCTGGCTCGTATATGAGAGCGTTGCCGCGCTCGCCTTCTTCCGCGACTAAAACGCGCCCGACCGACGCATCCATGAATCGTCGAGCCAGCCACACAGACTCGAAACAGAGCTGCAGGATAGAACCAACGAGCGCTTTTTCGCGTTCAAAACACACCTCGCATTGACCTCCCGCCCTGCTTGTATACGGCTATTTAAAAGTCCCGAACATGGCAGACCGCACCCAGAACGACCAAACCATCACAGGCGTCCTCGAGAGAATCATCTTTTTCAACGAGGAAAATGCCTATTGCGTGGCTGAAGTCAGCGTGGCTCAGGAAAAACGCCCGGTCACCATCTTGGGAGCCCTGCCCGGCGTGCAATGCGGCGAGACCCTCAAGCTCAGCGGCCAGTGGACGCGGCACGCCACGCACGGCGACCAATTTAAAGTCGGCACCTTCAAATCCCAACTGCCCGCCTCGGTTCACGGCATTCGCAAATATTTGGGCAGCGGCCTGATCCACGGCATCGGCAAATCCTACGCTAAGAAAATCGTCGACCACTTCGGCGCCGACACGCTGAAGATCATCAACGAAGACTCCGGCCGCCTGCACGAAATCCCGGGCATCGGCAAGCAGCGCGCCAAGTCGATCAAGGCCGCGTGGGATGAGCAACATGCCGTGCGCGACGTCATGATGTTCCTGCAGACCTACGGTATCACGCCCTCCCAATGCGTGCGACTGGTACAAAAATACGGCAGCGGTGCCAAACGCATCCTGCAAGACGAGCCCTACCGACTGGCCGAAGACATCGAGCGCATCGGCTTCAAGACTGCAGACAAGATCGCGCTCAATCTCGGCTTTCCGACCAATTGCAAAGAGCGCATCGACGCGGGCATCTTGCACACCATGCGCACACTGGAGGATGAAGGCCACACGCTCGGTACGGTGCAAATGATCCTCGAACACGCAATCAAACTGTTGGCGGTCGAACCCACGCTGATCCAACAACGCATCCAGGCACTCATCGAGCGCGAACGACTGTTTTCGGTCCAAGCCTACGACGAGAAAAACCAGCACCTTGGCCCCGCCTGCCAACTGCCGCCCACCGCCGGCGCGGAGAAACGCATCGCCGATGCCATTATACGTATCGCGCAAACCGCTTCCACACTGCCAAACATCAAAGTCAAGGCGGCTGTCGACTGGGCGCAACAACGCGCAGGATTCGAGTTTGCAACGCAACAAGCCGCCGCCTTGCGCCAAGCCCTCAGCTCCAAAGTCGCGATCATCACCGGCGGCCCCGGCACCGGCAAGACCACCATCCTGCGCGCGATGGTGGACATTCTGCGCGCAAAAAAAGCCCGCATTCTACTCGCCTCGCCTACCGGCCGCGCCGCCCAACGACTGGCCGAGGCCGCCGGCGCCCCCGCCAGCACCATCCACCGACTGCTCAAATACGACGGCGCATCGCGAAACTTCACCTACAACGAAGACAACCCGTTGCCCTGCGACCTGCTGATTCTCGACGAGACCAGTATGCTCGATACGCGCCTCGCAGCGAGCCTCTTCCAAGCCGTCCCCAGCACCGCGCATCTATTGCTGGTGGGCGATGCCGATCAACTACCATCGGTCGGCGCAGGCAACATCCTCGGCGATCTCATGGCCGCGCCGCCCGCAGCCGTCACCCGACTCGACACCATTTACCGCCAAGGCAAAGAGAGCGGCATCGTCACCACCGCCCACGCTATTCTAAAGGGCGAGGCACACCCAGGCATGACCTTCCGCAGCCTGCGCGACCTCGACCCAAGTAAAGACTTCTCCTTCATTGAAGCCGAATCCCCCGAACAATGCCTCCAAGCCATTTTGTACTTGGCGAGTGAATACATTCCGAAGGCGCACAAAATCAACCCGACCAAAGACCTACAAGTTATGTCCCCGATGCACCGCGGGACCGGTGGTATTTCTGCGCTGAACATCGAGCTGCAAGATCGGCTCAACTCGAAAGCTACTGCCGAGTCACGCCTGCGCTCCGACCCCGACTATGCACCGGCCCGGCAAACCCACTTCCGCGAAAAAACCAGCAAACCACTGCCCGCGGAAATCGAATACGGCAGCACCACCTTTCGAATCGGCGACAAAGTCATCCAGACCCGCAACAATTACGATAAAAACATCTTTAATGGCGACACTGGCATCATCCAAAGCATTGCCGCCGATAGCACTGGCCTGACCATTGAGTTCGCCGGCGAGTCGATCGAATACACCAAAGGCGAGCTGTCCGAAATCCAACTGGCTTACTGCATCTCCATTCACAAGAGCCAAGGCAGTGAATATCCCGTGGTCGTCATGCCGCTACTCAAGCAGCATTTCCTGCTGCTGCAACGCAACCTCGTCTACACCGGCATCACCCGCGCCCGACAAAAGGTGTATCTCGTCGGTTCGCTCGACGCCTACGCCATGGCCATCCGCAACAACGAGCAACAAGTGCGCCGCACCCATTTGCGCGCACGCCTGCGCAAAGCAGCGGAAGCCGCCGAAACAACCGAAAGTAGTACATAGGTGGATTGACGACCACCCGTCGCATTTAGGCTGGGGCGCACAAACAGCATGGATGCTTTTTACTCCATACTGGTTCGAATTGGATTGAGCCACCTAAACAAATGAGCACCATCTCATTTCAGACCCACTTCGACATCCGGTACCAACGAAGCGATTTTCAATATGCCCACTGCCCAGCAATCCATCCGCCTGCACGGCGTCCGCCAAAACAACCTCAAAGGCTTCGACCTCGACCTGCCGATCGGCCAACTCACGGTCGTCACCGGACTGAGTGGCGCGGGTAAATCATCGCTGGTCTTCCACACCCTGCATGCGGAAGGACAACGGCGCTACGTCGAAACGTTCTCGCCCTACACCCGGCAGTTCATGGATCTGCTCGACCGCCCCAAGGTCGACAGCATCGAAAACATCCGCCCCTCGATCGCGATTCAGCAGTCCAACACTGTCAAAACCTCGCGCTCCACAGTCGGCACTATCACCGAACTGTGCGACTACTTTAAAGTCTGGTTCGCACAGAACGCCACGCTGTTCGACCCGAGCACAGGCAAGCCAATCAGCGACGACACCCCGCAATCCATCTGGCAACAACTGCTGGATGACCATGGCGACGCACACCGCGTCATCGCCTTTCCGATAAACAAACCGGAAAACCTCAACTGGAGCGAAATCCTCAAACCGCTCACCGCCCAAGGCTATACCCGGGCGGCGCTCGACGGCACGATTACTCGCCTCTCGGATCTCGAATCCAGCCTCTCGGAACCGGAATCGCGCCTTGCGGCGCACGACAGCCTGCTGGTGATTCAGGACCGCATCCAAATCAGCGCAAACAATCGGTCGCGCTTCATCGAAGCAGCCCAAAACGCGCTCGCCTTCGGCAAGGGCCGCATCCATATACTCGACACGGAAGGCAATAGCCTTGAAGCATTCACCCAAGGCCTGATCTCGCCGGACAGCGGCGAGACCTTTCGCCCGGCCTGCCCGCCGCTATTTTCGTTCAACTCCCCGATCGGCGCTTGCCCTGGCTGCCGCGGCTTCGGGCGTGTGATCGAAATCGACGACCGACTGGTGATCCCCGACCACAGCCTGTCGGTCGACGACGGCGCGATTCGTGCATTCCACGGCGAAGTCTACAGCGAAAGCCTGCGCGACCTGCAACGCGCAGCGCGCAAGTACAAGATACGCACGCACCTTCCATGGTCCAAGCTCAGCAAAAAGGAGCACGCCTTCATCATGGATGGCGAGCCCAGCTACAGGGAAGGCTACGACCAGTGGTACGGCGTGCGGCGCTTTTTCAGTTGGCTGGAAAGCAAAATCTACAAGATGCACGTGCGCGTCTTTCTCTCAAAATTCCGCAGCTATACACGCTGCCCGGATTGCAACGGCGCACGGCTAAAGCCAGAAGCACTCAACTGGAAGTGGAACGGCTTTGCGCTGCCGGATCTTTATCAAAAAAGCGTCGCAGATCTGCTAAAAATGCTTGGTAGCCACGCGGATCCTAAAGTGTTCGCCGGTGCAACTGATCCCGCGACCGAGGGCAGTCATCCCACCGAACAGGGTGCCGCCCTCGAAGGCATCCGCAACCGCCTCACCTTTCTCGATCAAGTCGGGCTCGGCTACCTCACGCTAGACCGCACCTCGCGCACCCTCTCCGGCGGCGAAACCATGCGCGTCAACCTGACTTCCTGCCTGGGCTCCGCGTTGGTCGACACCTTGTTTGTACTCGACGAGCCGTCCGTCGGCCTGCACGCCCGCGACATGGATCGACTCATTGCGATCCTCCGTCGCCTCACGCGCTTGGGCAACACCGTGGTGGTGGTCGAGCACGACGAGGCCATTATGCGTGCGGCCGACCACTTGGTTGAGATCGGACCGGAACCGGGCGCGAACGGCGGACAGCTCACATACAGCGGCGACTACAATGGTATGCTGTTTTCACAGACGCATACCGGCCGCTTCCTCTCCGGCCGCGCGACCATTGACGCCCCGAAACAACGACGCGCAACCAAGAAAGGACCGCAACTATCGATCCACGGCGCCAGCAAGCACAACCTCAGCGACATCGACGTCGACATCCCGCAACGGGCATTCGTCTGCTTGAGCGGCGTGTCCGGATCGGGCAAGAGTACCCTGCTGAACAACGTCATCTACCAAAACCTGCTGGCGCAGAAGGGCCTCATCGCCGACGAACCGGCGGCGCTCAAAGACATCGACTCCACCCTGCCCCTTTCCGAGGTCGTATTAGTCGACCAAAGCCCGGTCAGTAAAACCCCACGCTCCAATCCCGCTAGCTACTCGGATGCGTGGAATGAAATCCGCAAACTATTTGCCAAACTCGATGCCGCTCAATCCGCTGGCATGCTGCCGGGCCATTTCTCTTTCAACAGCGGCGATGGACGCTGCCCCAGCTGCTCGGGGCTCGGCTACGAACGAATCGAGATGCAATTCGTCTCCGACCTTTTTGTGCCATGCGAGATCTGCGAGGGCCAACGTTTCAAGCCCGAAGTGCTGGAGATCGAATATAATGGACGCACGATCGCCGACATCCTCGAGCTCGACGTCGACGACGCAGTGGCCTTTTTTGCCGGCACCCCAAAAGTCATCCGCTGCCTACAGCCGCTGGTCGACGTCGGGCTCGGCTACCTGAAACTAGGCCAACCGCTCAACACACTTTCCGGCGGCGAATCACAACGCCTCAAGCTGGTGCGCTATCTGGGCAAAATTAAACCTGCCAGCCGTTCGAATTTCACCCCGGCGCACGCGTTAATCCTGATCGACGAGCCCAGCACTGGACTACACCGTTCGGACGTAAAGCGCTTGATTGGCGTGCTACAAGGACTGGTCGACGCCGGCAACTCGCTGGTCGTAATTGAGCATAACATCGACATTCTCAAGGTCGCTGACTGGATCGTTGAGCTCGGCCCTGAGGCCGGAGAAGCTGGCGGCCAGATTATCGCCCAAGGCACCCCCGAGCAAATCGCCGACACTAATTGCGAAACCGCGGAATATTTGCGCGAAGCCCTCAAGAAGGTCGTGCCCATCGCAGACCTCGACCAGCTGTTGGCAGTGGACCACAGTGATCCATCCTGCCGACAAGTCGCCGAAGCCCCGTCCACTTACAACCAACCAGCAGCCAACAACTGCTTGCGCATTCGCGGCGCCCGCGAGCACAACCTGAAGAACGTGGCCTGCGAGATCCCGCACAACCAGACCACCGTCATCACCGGCGTGTCTGGTTCCGGGAAATCATCGCTCGCATTCGATATTATTTTCGCGGAGGGCCAGCGCCGCTTTATGGAAAGCATGTCCGCCTATGCGCGGCAATTCGTCGAGCAAATGCCGCGCGCGGAGGTCGACGAACTGCACGGCATCGCGCCCACGGTCGCGATTGAACAACGGGTCACCAAAGGCACCCGCAAGTCCACGGTCGCCACCATTACCGAAGTCGCGCAATACTTGCGCCTACTGTATGCTCGCATCGGTGTGCAGCATTCTCCCACCAGCGGCGAAGCGGTCGTCAGCCAAAGCGAGGAGGCCCTGCTCAAGCGCCTCAAGAGCATCCTCAAAGAAAACAAAGCCAAACGGCTTTACCTCTGCGCTCAACTTGTGCGCGGGCGCAAAGGCCATCACCAACCACTGGCAGACTGGGCGCGCGACCACGGCTATGAGACCTTACGCATCGACGGCCGACTGGTGCCGATTAGTGAGTTCAAAAAACTGGACCGCTACAAAGAGCACGACATCGATCTCGTCGTTGCCGACCTCAAACAACCAACAGCCCTCAACCAACAACTCACCACCGCACTCAAACTCGGCAAAGGCAGCGCCTTCCTGATGCAGCCGACAGGCGGCATCCTCTCGTGGTTGTCGACCAAACGCACCGATCCCACCACCGGCGAAGCCTTCCCTGAGCTCGACCCGAAGCATTTCTCATGGAACAGCCCGCGCGGCTGGTGCCCAACCTGCCGCGGCTACGGCCAGCTCTTCGATTGGATGGCCAAGGAAGAGGACGGCGCGATCGATCACATCGACGATGTCGAGCATGGCGCCACGTGTCCCGATTGCCTGGGCGCGCGCCTCAACCCGCTCAGTCGCGCGGTGCGACTGCCGCTCAAAACAACCGGCGACAAGCAAGCTGCCAGCAGCAACGCGGTCAGCCTGCCGGACTTACTGCAACTCACTCCGAGCCAACTCCTCGCAACCCTCAAGCAGGTCAAAACGGACCAGCGCAGCGGCCCGGTGCTGGACGAACTGCGTCCCGAAATCGAAGAGCGCATGCGCTTCCTCTCGCGTGTCGGACTCGACTACCTCGGGCTCGACCGGGCCACAGCCACGTTGTCTGGCGGCGAAGCACAGCGCATCCGCTTGGCCGCCCAACTCGGCTCCAACCTGTCCGGCGTGCTGTACGTACTCGATGAGCCGTCCATCGGCCTACATGCCCGCGACAATGCCAAACTGATCGAGTCGCTCGAACAACTTCGCGCGCGCGGCAACACCCTGGTGATTGTTGAGCACGACGAGGCGACTATGAAGCACGCGGACAAGATCATCGACCTCGGCCCCGCAGCCGGCATCCACGGCGGCGAAATTGTCGCCAGTGGCACACTCGCCGAACTGCGTAACAACCAGGCTTCGATTACTGGCAACTACTTACGCCAAAGCATGCAGCACCCGCTGCGCGGTCAACACCGCGAACTGCCCGCCACATGGAGTCCGCGCAAAAAGAAGGACGCCGACCAATGGATCGTGCTGCAAGGTGCGGCACTGCGCAACCTCAAGGACTTCGACGTCGCCATCCCCAAACAACGCCTGTCGGTGGTGTGCGGTGTCTCCGGCGCAGGCAAATCGACCCTCACCCGCGACCTCCTCCGACCACTGGTGGAAGCCGCCATCCAGACCAAGGCCACCAAACTGGTCCCCTCGAAAAGCCAACTTTCAACCTTCAACCTTGAACCTTCCTCCTTCAAGGCGCTTCACAACGCCAATGATGTTCGCTGCGTGATCGAGGTCGACCAGTCGCCGATCGGCAAAACACCGCGCTCCACGCCCGCCACTTACATCGGCGCGTTCGACATCATTCGCGACATCTATGCCAGCCTGCCCGAGGCACGCTTCCGCGGATTCGCGGCCGGCACGTTTTCGTTTAACACCAAGGGTGGTCGCTGCGAGAGCTGCAAGGGCGCGGGGCGTGTGAAACTTGAAATGAACTTCATGCCGGACACCTATGTGACCTGCGAAGACTGCAATGGCCGACGCTACGGGGTCGAGCTCGACGAGCTGCGCTGGAATGGCAAGAATATCGCCGACGCCCTTCAAATGAGTTTCGAAGAAGCCGCCGAATTCTTCAGCTTCCACACCGGCCTAAAAAGCCTACTCGACGCGATGGTTGAGACCGGACTCGGCTACCTGACACTCGGGCAAAATTCGCCCTCACTTTCCGGCGGCGAAGCACAACGCCTCAAACTGGTCAGCGAACTGGCAAAAGGCATGCCAACCTTTAAAGAACGCCAATATAACAAAGGCCGAGGCAACCTCTACATCCTGGAAGAACCCACGATCGGCCTGCACCTAAGCGATGTCGAACGCCTCATCGAACTCATGCATCGCTTGGTCGACAAAGGCCACACCGTGGTCGCGATCGAACACCACCTCGATGTGATTGCCGATGCAGACTACATCGTCGAAATCGGCCCCGATGGCGGTGATGCCGGCGGCCAGCTGCTATATCAAGGCGATGTCGCCGGACTGAAGCAAACCGAGGGCAGCGTCACCGCCAAGTTCCTATAACCGCAGTGACAGGCAGGCATCGCCTGCCTGTCACTACACAGCTGTGATACAGGCTTTGCTGCGCCATCTACGGCAAAGCTCCGCAAGGCCTGTTGCTACACAGCCTGAGAACTTTGATTTCCGAACCGCGGCAAGCACAGGGGTCCCGCCGAATTGAACCCAAGCCGGCAGGCCCTGTTATAACAGCGCTAGCGCTTGCGCCGATTGTGAACGGCTTTCACTTGGGTGATGCGTTTGCGGCGTTCCGGATGCTTGGTGTCGAGCTTTGCAGCATCAGGACCCATCTTGCGCAGACGCGCCTTGTTCTGGATCGTATCGTTTTGACGTGGCGCATGTTCGGCTGCGCCTTCTTCGTCCTCGTAGCGGCGCTCTTTACCAACCAGATCAAAACGCACGGGACAGCCACTGAGACGGAATTCGTGGATGATGGCTTTTTCCAAATAGCGACGATACGCAGGATCGAGACGTTCGATGCGGTTGCAGAAGAAGCGAATACGTAAAGGACGCGAGCCGGTCTGCACCGCATAAAAAACTTTAAATCGCTTGGTGCCGACGACCTTGGGTGAGCGCGCTTCAAACAGCGACTCGATCAGGCCATTGAGCTTGCCAGTCGGGATCTTCATGTCGAGCGTCGCGGAAATCCCCGCAGCGGTCTCCAACATCGATTCAATTCGGAAGCCAGTCTCCGCGGAGACAAACAGCACAGGAGGGTCTGGAAGGAAGAACATTTCCTTGCGCAGCGACTTTTCATAGGACTCGAGGAAATGCTTAAGCGAGCGAAAGCCATCGATTGGTTCGCGCTCCCATTGCTCGATAATCAAATCCCACTTATTGACCACGATCACCAGCGCACGACCAGCATCCAGCACCGCACCCGCCAACGCTTGATCCTGCTTGGTCACCCCATCAACGGCGTCAATCACCAGAAAGACGACATCCGAGGATTCCATTGCGTGTTGCGTGCGCACGCTGGAAAAGAATTCCACCGGGCTATCGACTTTGGTCTTGGTGCGCAAACCAGCGGTGTCGGCGAGGCGGAACTTCAAAGTCTCGCCATCCTTATGCTTATAATCGAGATCGAGCTCTACGGAGTCGCGGGTGGTGCCGGCAACATCACTCACGATCAGACGTTTCGAATCGAGCAAACGATTACCAATCGACGACTTGCCGACATTGGGGCGCCCCATCAGGGAAATACGTATGCGCTTCGGGTCGACTGGCGCGTCAGCGTCGAACTCCGGCTTCTCGCCCAATTTAGCTTTAATTGTATCCATGAGCTCACTGACCCCGCGGCCATGCTCGGCGGAGACAGCCAGCGCATCGCCTAGTCCCAGGTTAATAAACTCGTACGCGTCGTCTTCATTTTCCTCATGGTCTGCCTTATTCGCGACAAGGATCACCTCTTTACCATAGCGGCGCAGCTTCTCTGCAACAATCTCATCCAGCGCGGTAATGCCTTGGCGCACGTCCACCACGAACAAAATAACAGATGATGCTTGAATCGCGAAGCCCACTTGTTCTTCTGCCGCATCTGCGATTTTCTTAGGCGTCATCTCCAACTCCATGCCTAAACCACCAGTGTCGAGCAGTACGAAATCGTCGCTCACTTCGGCGGAAATCAGGTCACGCGTCACGCCGGGCATATCATGCACGATGGACAAGCGACGCCCGCAAAGCCTGTTAAATAGACGGCTTTTTCCGACATTGGGACGGCCTACAAGGGCCACGGTTCTGGATGGATCGATCATTTTTAAAAAATTGGATGACGTTCTGACTTAAATGGCGTGGCCATTCAGAAGCTAAAACTATAACGGAGCAGACCTTGCTGTCTATGCTCGAAGCGCGATAGAGGCAAAGGATACATGCCGCCTGCGCTAGTGCCGAGATGCCCTAGCAATCAGTAACTTACAAGGTTTATTTACGAACCGAATCAGCGTAACGCTCGATTCGGTCGGTTGCTTCGATGATACGCTCATAGCTGGTGGAGAAACTGGCACGTGCGAAACCGGCGCCGCTCGGCCCGAAGGCAGTGCCGGGAACGATCGCCACCTCCTCTGTCTGCAACAACCCTTGGCAAAATTCCATCGAGCTTAAACCAGTCGATTGAATGGAAGGAAAGGCATAGAAAGAGCCTTTCGGCAAGTGGCAGGTCAGCCCCGACTCGTTGAAACGGCGGACGATCAGATCGCGACGCCGATGATATTGCGCCTTCATCTTCGCGACCGAAGGACCACCATTCTTGAGCGCTTCGATGGCTGCCTCCTGAGAAAGAATCGGCGCACAAAGCATGCTGTATTGGTGCACTTTCATCATCGCCTCGATCAGCGAAGCCGGACCGCAAGCATAACCGATACGGAACCCGGTCATCGCGAATGCTTTGGAAAACCCGTGCAAAAAGATGGTGCGCTCCTGCATGCCCGGCAAGGTGGCGATACTGGTATGCTCGCCTTCGAAAGTCAGCTCGGAGTAAATTTCGTCACTGATCACCAACAGGTCTTTTTCCACCGCAAACTTGGCAATACGCTCCAGCTTGGCTCGCTCGGTCACCCCACCCGTCGGGTTGGTCGGAAAGTTGAGCATCAGCACCTTACAACCCGGCTCCCAGGCGGCTTCGACGGCCTCTGGATTGATCCCGAACTGATCCTCGGCGGATGTGCCAATCGCGATCGGTTGCGCATGCGCCAGCACGATGCTGGGGCTGTAGGAAACATAGCAAGGCTCGTGGTAGAGCACTTTGTCACCGGGGTTGAGCACCGCACGCAGTGCGATATCGAGCGCTTCGGAGACACCGACGGCAACGAGAATCTCGTTGTCCGGATTGTAGCTCAATCCGAAATTCTGTTCGACGTAGGTATTAATCTCACGGCGCAGACGAATCAGCCCCATGTTATCGGTGTAACTGGTCTTGCCTTTTTCGAGGGCGAAAATCGCCGCCTCGCGAATGTGCCAGGGCGTGACGAAGTCGGGCTCGCCAATGCCCAGCGAAATCGCCTGCGGCATGGCCGCGACAATCGCAAAAAAATCACGAATACCGGAACGAGGCAGACTCACCACGTGGTCTGCGATAAAGCGCTGACTGCTGTCGCCCATTATGCACTCACAGCGGGTTTATCGCTGTCCTCATTTGGAGATAAAAATAAATGGCCCTGCTCTTTGTAAGCGCGCAACATGAAGTGAGTCGCGGTGGAAAGCACCCCTTCGACACTGGCTAGACGCTCGGAGACGAAAGTCGCTACATCGCGCAGATCCGCACCGGTGGCAAAAACCAACAGATCGTAAGAACCTGACATCAAATAGCAGGACTCCACCGAATCAAATTGGCTGATGCGCGCAGCCAGACGATCGAATCCACCATCACGCTCTGGGCTGATTTTCACTTCAATCACCGCTCGTACAATGTTTTCTTGCGCACGCTCAGGGTTCAGCACAGGACGCCAGCCGAGAAGAATCTCTTCCGCTTCCAGGCGCTTTAATTCTACGGCGATGTCACTCTCCGACAAGCCCAGCACCTGCGCCATTTGCGCAGTATCCAGGCGTTCACCCTCAAGAAGTAGTTGCAAGACAGAGCTCATAAGTGCGGCAGTAAAGAGCAAACCTCCCAAAAGGCAAAATGCAAAAAAGAATATTTTGAGGCACCAATCAGCACTTGCCCACAGAAGCGGCGTGCTGCCGAAGCGCTGCCTCGACCTCATCCACCAGCGCATGAAGCGAGCGAATCAAGCCCTCTGAAATCTCACGCGCCGCCTCAATCTCACAGCGAGTACAAGCGGCCTCAAGCGCATCCGCAGTGGCGACGACCCTATCTGCGCAGAACACTCCGGCAACTCCCTTGAGCGTATGTGCCATGAAGGCAATTTGCTTAAAGTCCGCGTCACGCAGCGACAGCTCGAGTTGATACACGTCCTTAGGCAGCGCATCGGGCAAAATCTGCGCGACACTGATCATATCCTCCCGCTCATCCTCACTCATCGCATTCAAGCGTTCTGCAAAGCTGAGTTCCAGCGCGATACGTGCCCGGGGCGCCTCGCCGAGCTCCCGCTTCCGGGCCTGGGCTGCAGCCAGTACCTCCTTCAAACGCTCCACTCTAAATGGCTTTGAAATATATGCATCCATCCCACTTGCGAGGCATTGCTCTGCGTCGCCTTTCATGGCATGTGCGGTCATCGCCACAATAAACTGCGGCTCGAGCCCACCCTCCTGCTCTAGGCTCCGAATCGCACGCGTGGCCTCAAGACCATCCATCTCCGGCATTTGTATATCCATGAGCACACAATCGAAACGCGTGGCAGTCACTGCCTCAACTGCACGCCGACCGTCCGAAACCACCGTCACCTGATGCCCGAGCTTCTCCAGGCGTCGCTTCGCAATCGCCTGATTGACCGCATTATCATCTGCGAGCAATACATTCAGGCGCCCGAGCGGCGCCCCCGCAGCTGCTGACTGCGAAGAAACAGCTGTTGGGCGCGCGCCGCGCACCTCAAACGTCTCCAGAATCACTTCAAGCAAGGTCGTTCGCTTGACCGGCTTAGACAGGGCACGCGCGAGGCCAAGCTGTTCGGCACGCTCCATTTCGGAACGATTCAACGAAGAGGACAACAACAGCATTTTGGTCTCTCGTAGCTCCGAACGGCTCAACACCAAGCTCGCTAAATCAAGCCCGGTGAGCCCCGGCATTTGTTGATCTAAAAAGATCAACTGATACGGATCGTCCAATCGGGCGGCACCCTCCAACTCGGCAAGTGCCTCGATTGCGCCGCAAACACTCGAACCCCGGTACCCCCACCCCGTACACATTTGCTCATAAATCTCACGATTCGTCTGATTGTCGTCGACAATCAGAACACGCAAGCCCGCCAGCTTCTTATACAAGGGGGCCGCCTCTGCCACCAGATTGGCACCGCGCTTAAAAGGGATCTCGGCGGTGAACGTCGCTCCCTTGCTCTCCTCGCTCTCGACCTGAATCTCCCCTTTCATCAAATCGACTAACTCTTTACAAATCGCCAACCCTAGTCCGGTGCCGCCATACTTGCGCGTCATCGACATGTCGGCCTGCGTAAAGCTCTTGAAAATATCTTCGCAACGCGCCTTCGCAATCCCGATGCCTGTATCCTTGACCGAGAAACGGACACGAGCCTGTCCTTCATCGCACTCGAGCATTTCCGCCCGTAAGACGACCTCACCCACCTCGGTGAATTTAACTGCATTGCCTACCAGATTATAAATAATCTGCTTCAAGCGCGTCGGGTCCCCCTCCAGAGATGAAGGCAATTGCGCATCATAAGCCACGATCAGCTCGATTTTTTTCTTGCGCGCGATCTGGGAAAACTCGTCCGCGACCTGCTCAAGCAGGACACCGGGATTAAAGCTCAAGGTCTCCAGGCTCAACTGCCCTGCTTCAATTTTCGAGAAGTCGAGCACATCATTGACCAGCGCAAGGAGCGTATTGCCACACTGCACCACGGTATCAAGGTACGCTCGCTGCTCCTGGTCGAGTTGAGTCTCTTGGCACAGCTCCGATGCCCCAATAATACCATTCATCGGAGTCCGAATTTCATGACTCATCGCCGCTAGAAACTCACTTTTCGCGCGGCTCGCATCTTTGGCCTGCACCATTGCGGCATGCAAGTCCGATTCAGCTTGCTTCGACTCGCTAATGTCACGCGCGACACTCACCGAGCCGACAATCTCGCCAGAACTACTGCGCACCGGCACCGTCGTCAGTTGCAACCAACGCTGCGCGCCATTGTTGAACAAAAATTCAAACGCTTCATTCACCGCAGGCAGACCACTCCCATAGACCTTGCGATCCATCTCACGCACCCAATCCGCAGTGGCTGATGAGATAAACGCATCGATCTTCAGTCCCGCCACAGAAGTCACCTCATGCCCCGCCACCGCGGTGCGAAAGGCCTTATTAGTAATTATAAAATGCCCAGCGGAATCACGAAAAAAAACATACTCGAGTGTATTATCGAGCAGCACTTTAAGAATCTGCAGTTCACTTCGGCTACTAAAACGCAATGCACCATCAACCGATGGATGCTCCATGGTATACAGCCAAATATGGTTCGAATTCTGCGGATCTGGATGCAGCATCAATTCGACCGAAGCAATCCCATGCTTATTCTTACGCGGCACGACGCGCCCGCACCACGTTTCGTGGTTCGACAACCAATCGACCACCGCCGTAAAGCCGATCTTCTTTGGAAAAACGAACAGATCGTCAACCACGCAGGCATTACGAGAATCGCCCCAATAATACTGCCTCATATGCTGATTTGCATACAGGCACGTCCCCTCATCTTTCGAAATGAGGCATACCCCCCAAGGAAAAGCCTTCGGAAGGGATATATTAACTAAATCTGGTGGGGTCGCTGACACTTAAAAGAATCTGAATATGTATACCTTTGTAAGTTGTAAAAAGCAGAAAGACAACGAAAGAAAAGAGCGATGGCCTTCGGCGGCGGCAAAATCCCCCTTTTCGCAAACTCTTTATCGCTTCAGGAACGCTTCGATCTGCTGCTGCACGGCCGGGCCACCGTCCTCGAGAATATAATGCCCATGCTGCGGGTGCAGCTGCACTTGCGCGTTCGGAAAAATCTCCCGCCAACGCGCGAAGAAATGCATATTAAAACAGAAATCTTTGCCGCCCCAGACAATCTGCACCGGCTTATCGGCTAGTTTGGCCAGACCCGCCTCGACCTCAGCCAGAGTCGCATAACTGGGGTGCGACTCGCGCAGCGGAATATCTTTCACGAAATTCCACACCGCGACACGGTCCGCCCAACTGCGATAAGGCCACAGCATCCCGGCTTTGACCGCAGGTGAAAGCGGAATCTTAACCGACATGTGCGCCGCTGGCCCGGCAAAGCCATTCAGGCCACGGATGATCGCCTCGCCGATGAGCGGCACTTTGATCGATGCAATCCGCAGCGGGATGCGCTTGGAGCGAAAGGCGCCGGTGTTGAGCAACACCAATTTCTCCAGCGCCTCGGGACGACGCCCCGCGAGGCCACTACCAATCGCTCCACCCCAGTCGTGCACCACTAGACTAAAACGCTGAATATCCAGATGATCGATCAGGCGCTCCACATCCTCAATGCGGCGCTTCAGCGTGTAGGAATAATCCTGCGGCTTATCCGAAAGCCCGCAGCCCACATGATCGGGCACAATACAGCGATAGCCCGCAGCGGTCAGCGTATGCACCAGATTGCGGTAATAAAACGACCAGGTCGGGTTGCCATGCAACAGCACCACCACCGGCCCCGCGCCCTCATCGACGTAGTGCATCTGCACTGGTCCAGCCGACGACGGCGTGCCGGGTTGATCAAACAGGTTGCCAGCGAACGGATATTCCATCCGAATTTCCGGCGGCAATTGAGACGCTCTTGAATTAGTCATTGTCGGGCCACTCCACGGCCATCATCAAACTACTTAATCCGCTGCCAATGCCCAGCAGCGCTGCTTTTTGTCCCGCGACAAAGGCACCATCCTCAATCGCCCGCGCCAAGGTAATCGGACAGGAAACCGAGCCGACATTGCCCAGGGTTTCAAACGTGGTGTAATCCTTAGCTAAATCGAGGCCCAGCGCTTTGAACAATTCACGCGAGTGCGCCTTGCCGACTTGGTGCGTAATAATGCGATCCGGCGTCTCCGCCGTCCAACCAGTGGCTACCACAAAGCGCTCCCATGCACGCGATGCCACGCCGATGCCTGCCACCAGCAGCTCCTCCGAGTCGGTCAACATCTCCAGCGCATCACCAGAGCTGTCGCCCTGGCACAGCTGATTGGCCGAACTATCGGTCTCGACCACCGCGGCAGTGACCAATGGGCACGAGCGCGGCGCTAAATCCTTGCGACAAAGCACTGCACCGACCGCACCTGCACCAATCGTCAGATTAGCGAAATACGGCTTAATCGACTTGCGCGTGAGCGCGGGGTCGAGCAATTGCTGTAACGTATTCTCCACCAAGGGCCGGCCATTCTCACCGGAAACTACCAAGGCACGCTCGGAATGGCCGGACTCGATCATACTTGCCGCGATCACCATGGCATTCAAAAAGCCGAGACAGGCATTCGACACATCAAAGATCTGCGTCTTGCCCGGCAACCCCAGCAGACCATGTACATACGCAGCCGTCGCCGGCTCCAGCCGATCGCGGCACACCGCCGAGTGGATCAGCAAATCGATCTCCGAGCGCTCAAACGCAGACTTCGCCAACACCGCCTCGCCCGCCTGCGCCGACGCCTCCGACGCCCGACTGTCTGCCGGCCAGAAGCGACGTTCCTTGATACCCGTCATCAGCTCCAGTCGCCCCTCGGGCAAGCGTAAGCGCTCATACACCGTCGCCAGCTTCGCCTCCACGTCCGCCGAGGTCCAGACCTCATCCGGCAGCGCATAGGCCAATGACTCAATAGCTACATTGTTAAAATTCATGTGCCTATGAGATACGGGATGCAGGCCGCGGGGACGAGTCTATTTTATGAGAATAGCCCCCAACTGGCTATAGGCGCGACACAGACATTGCTGCCAGCAGTAGAAGAACGAAACAGGCCGCGGCAACGGCAACGGCGGAGCGTTGCCCGCCACATTTGAGAGACAGCATACGGGATACGGACAAAAACGTGTTTGCCTTAACCGCCATACATTCACAACGGCTTCGCCATCGTGAGACAGACCCGTT